>TARA_B100001093_G_scaffold520499_2_pt1 | contig 113414 bp, 103 predicted proteins | sample TARA_B100001093 | Tara Oceans TARA_B100001093 (sample SAMEA2623116) | marine metagenome | biome: marine biome (ENVO:00000447); feature: surface water layer (ENVO:00002042); material: "saline water (ENVO:00002010), including plankton (ENVO:xxxxxxxx)" | depth 5 m | reverse complement strand
AAACTCAACTCTACCCTGTATGTCGGTATATTCTGTTCTGTTTAATTCACCAATTGGCATGGCTCCCTGGTTGCTAACCAAATCATCGCTAATAGACAGTGTAACTCTTGCGTTAGAGATTGGTGTTTTTTGTTGATCAACAACAATAACAACCCCTACGGTTGGGCTACTTTCTTTTGTACAAGAGTTTAAAATCATTAATGCTAATGCAAAAAAACCTGTAAATATTATGAAAGACGATTTATTTCGCATAAATATTGTTATTTTGTATTTACTTTAGCAAATATATAGAAATTATTGTATGTTATCAAAGATTGATACTTTAGTGAAAGAGGTTAATGACTTTACCCCCTCTTCAAAAGAAGAGCTTGAACTTTTTAGGCTTTCATTTTTAGGAAAAAAAGGGCATCTAACTTCTCTTTTTAATAGTTTTAAAGAGGTCCCAAATGATCAAAAAAAAGAGTTTGGTCTAGCAATTAATAGTCTTAAAAAATTAGTTCAAACAAAAATGTCTTCATTAAAACTAACTTTTTCTGAAAAAAAGACTGGTCCAAAACCTGATTTATTTAAGCCTGTAAAAAACACATCAAACGGTAGCCGTCACCCTATATCAATTGTTGAACAAAAAATTATTTCTATTTTTAATAGTATAGGTTTTGGTGTTTCTTATGGTCCTGAAATAGAAGACGATTGGCATAACTTTACAGCACTAAACTTACCTCAAGATCACCCTGCTCGAGATATGCAAGATACTTTTTTCATTCAAACAAACCCAGATGTTCTTCTAAGAACCCATACGTCTTCAGTTCAGGTTAGACATATGCAATCAAACAAACCGCCAATTAGAACCTTATCACCTGGAAGAGTTTATAGAAACGAGGCTATTTCAGCTAGAGCCCATTGTCTTTTTCATCAGGTTGAGGGTTTATATATTGACAAAAACATAAGTTTTTCTGACTTAAAACAAACTCTTCTTTTCTTTGCTAAAGAAATGTTTGGTAAAAAAACGAAGATTAGACTTCGTCCTTCATACTTTCCTTTTACAGAACCTTCCGCAGAAGTAGATATCTATTGGGGGTTAGAAACAGAATCAGATTATAGAATCACTAAGGGTACTGGGTGGCTTGAAATTCTTGGTTGTGGAATGGTTGATCCAAACGTTCTAGATAACTGTGGGATTAACCCAAAAAAATATAGTGGGTACGCTTTTGGAATGGGAATAGAACGAATTGCAATGCTCCTGTATGGTATTGATGATATTCGTCTATTTTATGAAAATGATGTTCGGTTTTTGAAGCAGTTTTATTAAAATTATAACAAAACCTCAATATCACAGTTCTTAAAATTGTTTATTTAAAATGTTGCTTTCTTTACAGTCGAGTAGCGTTTATTGTCATCTCATAATTAATAACATTTGTAACACCCATCATATCCGTTTCCGTTTCAGAATCAAAAATTGTTATTGAAATGCTAGTTTTGGAAACAGTATAAGTAGCCTGACTTTCTTCACCATCAGATTCTGTTATTGTTAATGTATTTCCAGAAGTAGTATAGTTTTGAGTTTCATCAGAAGTTATTAATGTTCCTGAAGAAGTAAACTCCATATTACCTTCAATTTCCCATGAGGTGTCCTGAGGGGTTGATGTATATGATGTGTCCTGAGAGTAAATGGTTTGCCCCGCTAATGTGGCCGTAACATTTATATTATAATCTACGCTCTCTGGACTCCAAACTCCAACTAAATCAAAAACACAAGAACCATCATCATTTTCTGCATCAGAATTATAATTTGCCGCTATCGGGTCTGTGCAACCTTCTTCTTTTGTGCAGGAGACAAAAATTAAAGAAATTGCTATAAAAATATATATTGTTTTTTTCATTTCTGATTGTTTAATTTCTTTAAAGATAGTGTTTTTTTTCTTCTTTTGTTTTTTTTCTTCTTTTGTTTTTTTAGTCTATTTAAAATTCCAGTCAAAGGAATGTAGGTTTTCAACGCAGTTTCTAAGCAAATCAATAGCTGCCCTAACATCTTTTTTATTAACCATCTCTATAACCTGATGTATATGTCTTGTTGGTATAGAAACCGCGCCTGCAATGCTGCCTCCAGGATTCATCCTTTGTATGCCGGCGGTATCAGTACCACCCGCCGGTAAAATTTCTAACTGTGTTTTAATTTTTTTCTTTTTAGCTATTTCTTTCATGTAAGTCACCATTCTATAGTCACATACTGTCGAAGAATCCATAACCTTAATACACGCACCTTCACCTAGAGCTGAAACTCTTTCTTGTTTTGTGCTTCCAGGCGTGTCCCAAGCAATCGTTGTATCAAGACCGAAACCAAAATCAGGATTAATATCCATTGCGGAAACATTTGCCCCTCTAATTCCTATTTCTTCTTGTACAGTAAAAACAGCGTAAACATCATAAGGAGGAGTGTTTTTCATTTCTCTTAACATTTCAATAAGTATAAAGACCGAAACCCTGTTATCCATAGATTTGCAATTTAAACACTCCCCCATCTCGATTAAATTTCTGTCTCTAGTTACAGTGTCTCCAACAGAGACAAGCTTATCTATTTCCTTTTTTGACATCCCGGTGTCAATAAAATAATCTTTTATTGTTGGTACTTTTGCTCTGTCAGCTACGCTCATTAAATGTATTGGTTTGCTACCCATAACACCAACAATATCTTTTTTCCCATGAATTACAACTCTTTGTGCAGTTAAGGTTTTCGGATCAAACCCCCCTAGTGTATGAAAGTATATAAAGCCCTGGTCGTCTACATGCGTGACAATAAAGCCTATTTCATCCATATGAGCAGCAATCATAACTTTCTTTCTTTCATTGCCTTTTTTAATAGCAAGAACATTACCCATGTTGTCTATTCTGATTTCATCAACAAGTGGTTTTACCTGCTTTATAACAATTTCTCTAACCCTTTGTTCGTGTCCAGGAGCACCTGCAACCTCACATATTTCTGCTAATAGTTTTTTATTTATCATCTTATTTTACTTTGCTTAATTTCATAACATTTGTCATTCCCTTATCTTGTGCGGGCATACTAGCTAGATTAACAACAAAATCATTTTTATTTATTAACTTGTTTTGTTTTAAAAAACTGATTGTTTCCTCAATAGTCTGATCTGTAGTTGCGCCTCTATCATAGTAAAACCCTCGTACCCCCCAAACTAAACTTAGCGTGTTTAGTATCGTGTGATTGTGAGTAAAAACATATATAAAGGCGTTTGGTCTAAAGCTTGATGTTTTTATTGCGTTGTAGCCTGAGTATGTTATTGCAATAATTGCTTTAGCGCTAGCTGTTTCAGCTATTGAACACGCACTTGAACAAATTGCTTCAGACAACAGTCTTTCTTTATTTGTTATTTCTCCAGCTTGCTGGTTTTTTGAAATACTATGTTTGCTTTTTTCAACATCTCGAATTATTTTTCTCATTGTATCTACTGCTTTAAGTGGGTGTTGCCCAACTGATGTTTCGCCACTTAACATCAGTGCATCCGCTCCATCTATTACTGAATTTGCAACATCATTAACCTCGGCTCTTGTTGCTCTTGGGTTTTCAGTCATACTCTCTAGCATTTGTGTTGCTATAACTACAGGCTTGGAGGCTGCTATGCATTTTTCAACAATGCTCTTTTGGTATACAGGCACTTTTTGCGTCGGAACTTCAACGCCTAAATCTCCTCTTGCCACCATTATTGCCTCCGACTCTTTAATAATTGCATCCAGTTCTTTTATTGCTTGTGGTTTTTCAATCTTGGCAATCACCTTGTGTATAGCTTTTGCTCGCTTAATTATTCTTTTCAACTTTTTAATATCCTCGCAAGAACGAACAAAAGACAGTCCAACCCACTCTATCTTTTCTTTTAATATGAAGGCTAAGTCTTTTCTGTCTTTTCTTGTTAAACAAGGAAGTGTAATTTTGGTGTTAGGAAGATTAATCCCCTTAAACGAATGCAGCAAACCTCCATGTACTACTTTTAGCTTAACCGTATCCTTGCCGTTTGAAGAAATTACTTTCAAACTCATTTTCCCGTCGTCTAACAAAACAACATCTCTTTTCTTCACATCTTTGGCAAAATTGTTATAATTAACAGGAATTGTATTTAGTCGTTTTTTTGTGCAAATGATAACTTCTTTTCCTCTTATCAGCCTAACAGAATCTAATAGTTTACCAACTCTAATTTTTGGACCCTGCAGGTCTGCAAGTATTGCTGTGTACCTATGTGTTTCCTGATTAACTTCTTTTATAGATGTTATTATTTCTTTTGCTGTTTTATGGTCAATATGCGAAAAATTAAGTCTACAAACATTTACTCCTCTTAATATTAGTCTTCTAATCATTTCTTTGGAGCTTGTTGCGGGACCAATTGTTGCAATTATTTTTGTTTTACGTTTCATTAAATATAAATCTTTCTGTGTATTTGCTTTTTTTCAATTCAAATTCAAAAGCAAATAATATTACACTGTTATTTTTTAACTTTTCTAATAGTTTTTTTTTGTTGTGGTTTTTGTTAACAATTAAAAAATAGTTTATCGCCTTATGATCAGGTATAAAATATCCTTTTTTTGATCTATTTGTTATTACATTAAACTCTTGTCCTTCATTACTTTTATAGTTGTATCTTACAAAAACACTGTTTTTTACAACGGCTTCATTAACTCTTTCTAGGTCTATTTCAAGTTGTTGGTTTATTTTCCAACAAAGAGAATACCCTTTTGCGTGACTGTTTATGGCATAAACCTTAAAGTCTTCTTCAACCGGTTCTAATGTAAAGCGCTTTTTCATCTCAGCTAATATACAATTTTTAATGCTTTTTTAGCAGCGTTTTGCTGTGCTTCCTTAACAGAACGCCCTTTTGCACAGCTTATTTTTTTGTTATCTATAAGTAGTTTCACATAAAACTCCTTGCTATGTTCTGGGCCCTTTGTGTTTATTAGTGTATATTTTATTTTTCTTTGGTTTTTTTGAATAATTTTTAGAAGATTGCTTTTATAGTCTGTATTTATCAGCTCTTCTATGAATTCAGAATTAATAACTTGATCAATTATAAAATGCTTAGTTTGTTTTATCCCTTTATCAATATATGTTGCACCAATAAGAGCTTCAAGTGTGTTTCCATATATATTATCACTTATTGTTTTCGTGTTTGTCTTTAGGTTTTCTTTTCTAATTAGCTTTTTACCTATCATGTTTAGGTGTTTTCTTGCGACTATTACAGCCCGTTTTTTTGATAAAAACCCTTCTTTTTTTGTTTTATTTTGCTCATAAATATATTCTGAAACAACAAAACACAAAATAGCATCACCCAAAAACTCTAACCGTTCATTGTTGTTTGTATTACAATATGATTTATGTTGTAATGCTGTTTTATATATTTCTTTTCTAGTATTGTAATAGCTGTTTTCTTTATTTTCTTTTTCTAATGAAAAAAGAAATTTATTCAGTATTTTAGAAAAAAAGGTTATAGCTCTGGGTTTTTAAAAAGTATCGATGCGTTGTGTCCACCAAACCCAAACGTATTACTTAGCGCGTATCTTATTTCTTTCTTTTGTGCTATATTAAGAGTTAAGTTCAATTTACTATCTATTTCAGGATCCTCTGTGTGGTGATTTATCGTTGGCGGAACAATTTTATGTTTAATCGCAAAAACAGCGGCAATAGATTCTATTATTCCTGCAGCGCCAAGTAGATGCCCCGTCATTGACTTTGTTGAGCTGATGTTTAAATTGTATGCGTGATTATTAAACAGTTGTTTTATTGCTTTTGTTTCGGCAACATCTCCCAGAGGAGTTGATGTTCCGTGAACATTAATATAGTCCACCTCTTCTTTATTGATATTTGCTTCTCTTATTGCTTCTCTCATTACATTCAGAGCGCCTAAACCCTCGGGGTGAGGGGCGGTTATATGGTGCGCGTCTGCTGTGAGGCCTGTTCCAACAATCTCAGCATATATCTTAGCCCCTCTTTTTTTTGCATGATCATGCTCTTCAATTATAAATGCTCCCGCGCCCTCTCCCATTACAAACCCATCTCTATCTTTATCAAATGGGCGTGATGCGGTTTTTGGATCATCATTTCGTGTTGATAAAGCCATCATCGCATTAAACCCCCCTATCCCAGGCTCAAATATACATGCTTCTGATCCACCAACAACAAACATGTCAGCCTTATCCCATTTAATATAGTTAAACGCGTCTATTATTGCGTTTGTTGAAGAAGCGCACGCTGATACGGTTGTAAAATTGGGGCCTCTAAAATTATACTTAATCGAAATATGTCCTGCGGGTATGTCTGAAATTAATTTTGGAATAAAAAAGGGATTAAATCTTGGGGTGCCATTTCCTGTAGCAAAAGCTGCTGATTCACTAAAGAAGGTTTCCATACCCCCAATACCTGAACCCCAAATAACACCTGCTCTTTCAGGAATAACTTCGTGTTTTTCTAGCCCCGAGTCATTAAACGCTTCTTTCGCCACAACCATAGCATATTGGCTAAATTTGTCTAGTTTTCTCGCTTCCTTCCTATCTAAAAAATCTGTTGCTTGAAAGTTTTTTAACTCACATGCAAATTTTGTTTTAAAGTTTTCCGTATTAAAATATGTAATAGGTGCTGCTCCGCTAACACCTTTTTTTAAAGATTCCCAATACTGACTTGCATTATTACCAATTGGCGTTAAGGAACCTATACCTGTGATGACAACTCTTCTTGCCATAATTTTTTATGCCGACTCTATGTACTTTACCGCATCACCAACAGTTGATATTGCCTCAGCTTGATCATCTGGTATTTGTATATCAAATTCTTTTTCGAATTCCATTATCAGCTCAACCGTATCTAATGAGTCTGCACCTAAATCATTTGTAAAGCTTGCTTCATTAGTAACTTCGTTTTCGTCAATTCCTAGTTTGTCTACAATTATTGCTTTTACCTTTTCTGAAATATCTGACATAATTTTTTTTTTTATAGTTATTACTTTGCAAATAAAACTATTAATTAAAGAATTTGCAAACTTTATTATTTTCTATTTTAACATCCCGTTGTTTATTATATTTTTGAAAAAATTTAAATTAATTGAAAAACATAGCAATTTTTGGTTCAGGATCTGGTTCTAATGCGGAAAAAATATATCACTATTTTTCTAGCTGTTCTCATGCAAAAGTTGTGCTTATTGCATCAAACAACAGTTCTTCTTTTATTTTACAAAGAGCAAAAAAACTTGGTGTTGATAATTTAGTTTTTTCAAAAAAAGACCTTTTAAATTTTTCAGAAATAAATAAAAAACTTTTGAAAAAAAACATTGATGTTATTGTTTTAGCAGGATTTTTGCTAAAAATTCCTAAAACACTTATTGCTTTTTACAAAAACAGAATCATAAATATTCACCCTTCATTGCTGCCAAAGTATGGCGGCAAAGGAATGTATGGAATAAATGTTCATAAAGCCGTAATTAAAAAAAATGAAGCTTATTCTGGAATTACAATTCATTTAGTAAATGAGTTTTACGATAAAGGGGAAATATTATTTCAAGAAAAGTGCACGCTTTCTGAAGGTGAAACAGCAGAGTCTTTGTCAAAAAAAATCTCATCTCTTGAGCACAAATATTTTGCTCCAACAATTTTAAATTTCATTAAAAAATGTCAATCATAATTTATACCGATGGTTCTGCTAAAGGCAACCCTGGTAGGGGGGGGTATGGAGTTGTAATGCTAAGCGGTAAACATAGAAAAGAACTTAGCGAGGGGTTTTTACTAACCACAAATAATCGTATGGAACTTTTAGCTGTTATTGTTGGCCTTGAAAACATTAAGAAGGTTGGGTCTGATGTAGTTGTTTACTCTGACTCAAAATATGTTGTTGACGCGGTAGAAAAAGGGTGGTTGTTTAATTGGCAAAAAAAGATGTTTAAAGGTAAAAAAAACCCCGATTTATGGGGTCGTTTTTTATCTATTTACAAGAAACATTCTGTACGGTTTGTGTGGGTAAAGGGACACAACAATAATATTGAAAACGAGCGTTGCGACAGTTTAGCGGTCTCTGCAGCTGGAAGCTCTAATCTTCTTTCTGACTTATGGTACGAAAATCAAAGACAAAACAATAATTCTTTGTTTTAAAAAGAAACCATCTCTCTTATTTCGGCCAGCCTTTTATTGACTTTTTCTTCGTTTATATTTTGTATACTTTCTGTACCTAGTTTTTCAACTGTAAATGACGCTAAAACCGAACCATACACAACTGCTTTTTTCATAGTATCAAAAGATATTTTTTTTGTTTGAGCCAAATAACCGATAAACCCTCCTGCAAAGGAGTCGCCTGCTCCTGTTGGGTCAATAACACTCTCAAGCATAACGGCTGGTGAATAAAACGTTTTACCTTCACCAAATAAGATGGCTCCGTGTTCTCCCTTTTTAATTATTAAAAATTTTGGACCCATTTTTAATATCTTTTTGGCTGCTATTGGCAAAGAGTATTCACCTGAGAGCTGTCTTGCTTCGTCATCATTAATTGTTAATACATCTGTATTTTTTAACGCTTGTTTAAGATCTGACATAAAGTTGTCCATCCAAAAGTTCATAGTATCTAACACGATAAGCTTTGGCCTTTCTTGCATTTGTTCCAAGACTCTTTTTTGAACAGAAGGCATTAAATTTCCCAGCATTAAAAATTCTGATTTAGTGTATTGATTTGGAACAATCGGATCAAAATCTTCTAAAACGTTTAGTTCTGTTTTCAACGTGTCTCTTGAATTCATGTTGTTGTGATATTTTCCTGACCAAAAAAATGTGTTTCTTTCTTTTTTAATTTGTAGTCCTGCAACATCAACACCTTTATCTTTTAGGTCGTTAATAGCTTTATTGGGAAAGTCTTCTCCAACAACTGAGACTAAATTTATTTTTTTTGAAAAAAAACTTGCTGAATGACAAATATATGTAGCTGCTCCTCCAATGATTTTATCTGTTTTTGCGAATGGTGTTTCAATAGCATCAAAAGCTACTGTTCCTACAACTAAAAGGCTCATAAAAATATTTTTAGCAAATATATTTTATTATTTAAAGCTTTCTCTTATTTTTGTGATCCTTTTTTTACACTCCTCCTTAGCTCAGCTGGTTAGAGCATCTGACTGTTAATCAGAGGGTCCTAGGTTCGAGTCCTAGAGGGGGAGCAAAAGCCTTACTAACGTAAGGCTTTTTTTCTTAATATAAATGTATAAAAGCCCAGATAAACCGGGCTTTTAATTGTATTAACCAAAATTGTTTTTTTGATCTTGTCAAATGACATGCTTTCTATAACGATTATATAATAATTTTGGTTACTCTTTTTTTATTTTTTAAATAGCTTTGTTTTTCCTCTTTTTTTCTTTCCTAAAACATTTCTCCCGTCTTTATATAAAACTAGTTTCCATTTAGATTTTTTGTCTTCTTCAATATTTACACCATCATGATCAGGACAGGGTAATTCTGCTGTTCCGTTAAATGTTTTTTTACTTCTACATGAGCTCATTGCTAGTACAAAAAAAATAAGAATAAAATATTTTGTGTTAAAACTTTTCATAAGGTAAAATTAAGATTATTTTTATCACTCACATTATGCGGCAAAAGAAAAATAAAAAAATTAAAGCAAAAACAGGATTTTCGAAAAGAAATTTGTTTTCTTCAATTCGTTCTCTATATAAAGGAAATCCTTCTTTGACGATGAACTATAAGCAGGTCGCTAAAAAGCTAAATATTAGAAATCAAAATATTAAGATGCTCATATGTGATCTTCTTGAAGAACTTAAGGGGTCGTCATATATCAAAGAAATAAAGCGGGGACATTTCCGTCTAAATTTAAAAAATTTATGTCTCATTGGTGTAGTTAAAAATACGTCTAGAAAAGGTGTCTATGTTTCTGTTGGTGATATTGACTATTTTGTTCCAATACACCTCTCAATGTTTTCTTTAACTGGTGATGATGTAGAAATTACCGTATATAGTGTAAGTAAAAAGAAAAAGCTTGCTGAGATAACTAAGGTTATAAAAAGAAAAAAAGATGCTTTTGTTGGGTTTTTAGATGTTTCTTTGTCCGGTTGTTTTTTAGTTCCTGATAACAAAAAAACCCCTTTCGATATTTTTGTGCCAAAATCATTTTTTAAACCTCATTATAAAAACAAAAAAGTTTTGGTAAGCGTTACTTCTTGGGAAAGTGAGGGAAAAAATCCTATTGGAAAAATAACTCGTGTTTTAGGAGAAAAAAACAATCATTATACGGCTATTGATTCTATAATATACGACCATGGACTGGTAGACTTTTTTGAAAAACCTTTACTAGATTTTTCAAATAAAAAAACTCTTTCTATTGATTCTTCTATAATTAAGTCTCGTTTAGATTTTCGAAACACTAATACTTTTACAATTGACCCAAAAGACGCAAAAGATTTTGATGATGCTCTTTCTGTTAAAAAGCTTGCTGATAATCTTTGGGAGATTGGGGTTCATATTGCTGATGTTTCTTTTTATGTTAAAAACTCTGACCTTCTTGATAATGAAGCAAAAAAAAGAGGTAATAGCGTGTATCTTGCTGATCGTGTTATTCCAATGTTACCAGAAAACCTTTCCAATGATATTTGTTCATTAAAACCTAATGTTGATAGATTAGCCTTTTCGGTTATTTTTAAAATAGACAATACTGCAAACATTAAAGATTTCTCTTTTTCGGAAACTATTATTTGCTCGGATCATCGTTTTACATATGAATCCGCACAAGATTGTATAAATAATAAAACTGGTGTGTTTTTCGAGGAACTTTCTTTTCTTAATAAAACTGCCAAACTGTTAAAAAATAATAGAATCTCTAAAGGATCTATTAACTTTGAAAGTTCTGATATAAAATTTTTATTTGATAAATATAATGTTCCTGTCGGTTTAAGCCATAAAAATTTTCTTGATACAAATAGTTTAATTGAAGAGTTTATGCTTTTAGCTAATAAAACTGTAGCTACATATATTAACAAAAATTATGCTTTTAATTCTGTTTATAGAGTTCATGATAAGCCAGATATAGATAAACTATCTATTTTATCTAAAATAGCCAAACAATTTGATTATAACTACTTATTTCAATTAGGAAGTAATCTACCCAAAACATTAAATGCTTTTTTAAATGAAACTTTAGAAAGTGGGAAAAAAACTCTTTTTCAAAACCTTGTAGCTAGTTCAATGGCAAAAGCAAAATATACTACTAAAAACATCGGTCATTTTGGTTTAGCTTTTTCTTATTATTCTCATTTTACTTCACCCATTAGAAGATATCCTGATTTACTTATTCACAGAATATTAAAGTCTATTTTAAAAATAGATTCTTTCTTTTCACTAGAATTAGAAGGATTATGTAAACACTGTTCTGAAAGAGAAAGAAATGCTAGTTTGGCAGAAAGAGCTTCTTTTAAATACATGCAGGCTCTTTATTTTAAAAATAAAATTGGTGATATATTTGATGGTAAAATATCTGCTATAACAGAATGGGGAATTTATGTTACTCTAAATGATTCTCTTTGTGAAGGTTTAATTAAATTATCCTCCATGACAGATGATCATTATATTTATAATAATAAAGAATTTTGCCTCACTGGATATTCTTTTAACAAAACATACAACTTAGGGCAAAATATAAAAGTTAAAATATTAAAAAGCGATTTAGATAGAAAACAGCTTTATCTATCAATAATTAATCCTTAATTACTCTTCTTTTTTCTCTCCAATCTTTTCCTTCAAAAGAAAATTGATAAATTCCTTTAGATAGTTTTGATATATCTATTTGTTCTTTATTAAATACTTTTTTATTCAGCACCTCCTTTCCATTTATATCAAATACTTTTAAAGTTACATTATTTTCTTTTAAATTACTTATATAAATTTTATCGTTTGTTGGATTTGGATAAACATTTACATTGTCTGGTCCATTTAACTGTATTACTGTAGATGTTGATACAGATCCACAATTTTGATATCCATTTGCTTCTGCCTCATAAATTTTGGTTGATGATCCATTATCTATCATATTATTTGGATCTATAAACATTCCTACAATACTTATTTCATTTTTATCCCAACTAGGATCTAATATAAATTCAAAACAAATAGTGTCCTTTTCTCCAGCACTATATGTTTTTCCAATAGGATTTCCTGAAAAAGAAGGAGATATATATCTTGCAACGTGCTTATATATCATCATATAATCTGGAACATTTCCTGGCTTTTGATTCCAATCACTTCCATCAACATCTATTAATGATGTTCCACCACTGTAAGCATTAGCTTGATAATAATCCGGTCCTGAACCTGTAACAGAATCTTCTGTAATAACACATGCTAATTTATACATTGGACCAACGGTAGTTTGAAAATCTACAATCATAGACACCTTTAATGTATCTCCTATTAACTGAGCACCATTAGTCATTATTGCACTTGGTGCCACTTGTATTCTTTGTAAAAAATCTCCTTTAAAAATAGAAGGATCTATTTCTGGTCCTCTATCTACTAATCCACTTGGATAACCTCCTATATATGTAGCTAGGCCAGCATCATAATCTACATTCGCCATTGGATCAGAATTATGTACAGCAATTCCTTGCCAATATCCTTCATAATCATTATCCATCCAATTCATAGCAACAGCTCCTCTTGGACACCAAGAACACCATGTTCCAGTTGCCTCTTCTCCTATAACTAATTTTCCCGGAGCTGGTACTACTGCCTCAATATTAACTATTAATGTATCATCTGAAGTACTTTGAGTTACTCCGCCATTAATATTGTGAATATAAATAACAGCTGGATTTGTTCCTCCTGCTAAAATAATTGGATTTGTAAAATCTACCGTCATTACATCTAAAGAGCCTAAACCAAATCCTAAATTTATGTTATTTACATTTTCTGTTATTTGTATTCCATTATAATCCAATGTTAAATCAAAAGAATTTATAGTATTTAATCCAAAATTTCTTACATCAACAGATGAATATCTTTGTTGACCTGACAAACCTTCAATAGTATTGCAACTAACTGTTTGTCCATTTATTGGATCAAGTGTTGCAGGTGTAAAAGAAAAATAAACATCGTCTATATAATATTCATCTCCTGCTCTAGTATAGTAATCAACAGATGAAATCTTATTTTCAGGATTTGAAAAAGACCCTTGGGACACTCCATCTATAAATAATTCCCAATTATTATTTGATAAATCTATTTCAAACTTAAATTCAAACCATTGTGCTATTGGATATGATCCTGATCCAAGAGAAGGAACTGCTGTATTACCCATTAATATATCTCCTGTTGTTTCAAAATTAACTTCAAGTGCCCAAACTCCTGCTCCTTGCCCCACATTATTCAATGATTGAAAATTTAAATACGCTCCTGTTCTTACATACATCATTTGTGAAAATACTACATCACCAGCAATGTGAGGTGTTGAAAGATTTGGAAATATAGATTGTGTTATATTTTGTGTAGTATCAAAATAAAATAATATATCCTCTGGTCCACCTTGTCCAGCATTATTTTCTTTAAAATATAAAGTATTTAATCCACTATATGCAGTAATTGGTGAACTCAAACTAGGATCTATTACGTTGCAATCATCAATAAAAGGTGCAACAGAGTTACTCATTATTTCGTCCCAGGAATTCCAATGTGAAGAAGCTTGTGCAATTGGGCTTCCAGACATATAACTTTCAAAATCTTCTAAATAGTTCATTTGAGAAAATATATTATTACTATAAAAGATGAATAATAAAGTAAGAGAAAGATAATTAATTTTTTTCATAATCTTATGTTTAATTTTATATTGTAAACATACCAAATTTATTTGAAATTAAATTATAATATTATTTTCAACTATAATTAATAATTATATAGTTTTCTTTTAAAAATAATAAATAAATATATTATTATATTAAATGTTAATAATGTTAAAAAATAAATACAATTAATTTAGTTAATATTACTTTTTAATAGTTATTAACTTTTTATTAATAATAATTAATATTAGTTATTATCTTAAAAGTTATTAATTAAGACAATATATTAACATAAAAAATAGATTGTTAATAATGAAAAATATTTATTTAAGTTTATAAAATATTATATATTTAAAATCAAATAATGTTAATATTAATAATTAAAAAATTTTGATAAAAACAAATAAAAAATAAAAAATAAATAAAAAATAAATTAGGTATATAATTATTTTAAAAATAAGGTATAAATTATTAATTAAATTTTTTTTTTTGTAAACATAAATATAAAAAAAAAGTTAAAAAAAAAACATTTTATACTAGTGTAAATATTTTAGTATTAACAAAAAATTAAAAATAATAACAGATGAAAATAGGTTTAGCTTGTGATCATGCAGGATTTGAATATAAAGAGATATTAAAAGAGTATTTAATTAGTAAAAATTGTCAGATAACAGATTTTGGATGTTTTTCATTAGAAAGTGTAGACTTTCCAGATTTTGCTCATCAATTAGCTATTAGTATAAAAAAAGGAGAAAATAATTTTGGTATACAATTTTGTGGAACAGGAAATGGAATTAATATGACAGCAAATAAACATCAAGATATTAGAGCAGCATTATGTTGGAATACTCATATTGCAGAACAAGCAAGATTACATAATAATGCTAATGTATTAACTATGCCAGCTAGACATTTGAATTGGCAAGAAATAAAAGATATTGTTGATATTTTTTTATGTACTGATTTTGAAGGAGGTAGACATGAAAAAAGAGTTAATAAAATTAAAATATATAAAAATTAGGTTATAATAAAATGATAATAAAAAAATTAAAGTGTGAAAATAAATATATTAATAATTTTAATTTTTTCTTCTTCAATATTTGCACAAGATAATATTAAGTATGCAGAAACAATTTCAAATTCAGAGCTTAAAAAACACATACTAATTTTAACATCTGATACTTTAGAAGGTAGAGAAACAGGAAGATTAGGACAAAAAAAAGCAGCTAATTATATTGCTGAATATTTTAAAAAAATTGGTATACCTCCTTCAGTAAAAGAAAGAAATAGGTATACTAAAAGAATAGAAATTTCATATTTTCAAAAATTTAGAGTAAAGTCTACCAGACATTTATGTAAGTGTGATGATTGTGATGTAGATTTTATTAAAGATATATTAGGAGTAAAAAGATGGATAGAGGGAGAAAATGTATTAGGATATATTGAAGGTTCCGACTTGAAAGATGAGTTGGTGATTATCACAGCTCATTATGATCATCTAGGAAAACATGACACATTGATTTTTCCCGGCGCAGATGATAATGGATCAGGAACAGCTGCTACATTAGAAATAGCTAAAGCATTTATGTTAGCAAAAAAAGAAGGAAACGGTCCAAGAAGAAGTGTTTTAATAATGCCAGTTTCAGGTGAAGAAAAAGGACTTTTAGGATCAAAATATTATACAAAAAAACCTGTATTTCCTCTTGAAAACACTATAGCAAATCTTAATATTGATATGATAGGTAGAGTAGATGATTGGCATAAAGATGGAAACTATGTATATTTAATAGGATCTGATATGCTAAGTAATGAATTACATAATATTAGTGAAGAGGTAAACAAAAAACATATAAAACTTGAATTAGATTATACATTTAACGAGAAAGATGACCCAAACAGATATTATTATAGATCTGATCATTATAATTTTGCAAAAAATAAAATACCAGTCATATTTTATTTTAATGGTGTACACGAAGACTATCATAAAATGACAGATACTATAGAAAAAATAGATTTTGATAAAACTAAAAAAATAACACAGTTAATATTTTTAACGGCTTGGGATTTGGCCAATAGAGATGAAAGACCAAAACTAAATTAAAAAATGTTAATAAAAAAAGTAAATGCATCTAATATTAGAAGAACTAGACATAGAAACCTAAGACAAGGGAAACCATATTCAACTACCTCTTATAAAAGAGACGAAGAAAATAACACATTTCACTTAGCTTGCATTTTAAACAAAGAAATAATTAGCTGTGCAACTTTCTATCCTGAAAACAACAACTTTTTTCCAAACCAAAAAGCATATAGGCTTAGAGGGATGGCAACAGACAACAAGTACAGAAACAGAGGAATAGGGAAAAAGATAATGTTACAAGCTTTTGAAGAAATAAAAAAAAAAGAAGGAACATTATTATGGTGTAATTCTAGATTAGTTGCGGTCGAGTTTTACAAAAAGCTTGGACTAAAAATAATAGGAAATCAATTTGATATCTCTGAAATAGGACCACATTATTTAATGTACAAAAAAATTATTATATAAAAAAAGAGAAAAGGTTTAACCAACCTTCTTAGAGATCAAATTTTATACCCTGTGCTAAAGGAAGATCGGATGTATAGTTAATAGTGTTAGTTTGTCTTCTCATATATATTTTCCACGCATCACTACCGCTTTCTCTACCACCTCCAGTTTCTTTTTCACCACCAAATGCACCACCAATTTCAGCCCCACTAGTTCCTATGTTAACGTTTGCAATACCACAATCACTACCAGATGCAGAAAGAAACTTTTCAGCTTCTCGTAAATTATTTGTCATGATTGCAGAAGAAAGACCCTGTTTAACACTGTTTTGCATTTCTATTGCTTCTTCAAGAGAAGAATATTTTATTAAATATAAAATGGGAGCAAAAGTTTCATACTGAACAATATCAAAATTATTTTCTGCTTCAATTATTACAGGCTTAACATAACACCCGCTTGCATATTTAGGACCATCTAAGACTTCACCTTTTACTAAAACTCGTCCCCCTTCTTTTTTTGCTTTTTCAATTGCTTCTAAATACATGTTTACAGCATCTTTATCAATAAGAGGGCCAACATGATTATTTTCATCAAGAGGATTTCCAATTTTCAATTGAGTATATGCCTTTGACAGTTTTGTTTTAACTTCATCATACAAAGATTCGTGAATAATTAGTCTTCTAGTCGAAGTACATCTTTGACCACAAGTTCCGACAGCACCAAACAAGGCGCCTATAATGGTTATTTCTAGGTCTGCATCAGGAGTAATAATTATAGCATTATTTCCTCCTAGTTCAAGTAAAGACTTTCCAAAACGTTCTGCAACAACAGCACCAACAATTCTTCCCATTCTTGTTGAACCAGTAGCTGAAATTAGAGGAACTCGATCATCATTTGTAATAAGCTCACCAACCTTAAAATTACCATTTATAATACACGAAATTCCTTCAGGAAGATTGTTTTCCTTTGCAACCTCTACCCAGATATTTTGACACGCAACAGCACATAAAGGAGTTTTTTCAGAAGCTTTCCAAATACAAACATCGCCACAAATCCAAGCTAAAGCAGTATTCCAGTTCCAAACAGCAACAGGAAAATTAAAAGCAGAAATTATTCCAACAACTCCAAGTGGATGATACTGTTCATACATTCTGTGTCCCGGCCTTTCAGAATGCATAGTTAAACCAGTTAGTTGTCTAGAAAGCCCAACAGCAAAATCACAAATATCAATCATTTCTTGAACCTCCCCAAGCCCTTCCTGTAATGACTTACCCATTTCATAAGAAACAAGTTCACCAAGTGGCTGTTTGTATTTTCGAAGTTTTTCTCCATATTGTCGAACAATCTCACCTCTCTTAGGTGCAGGAACATTACGCCAATGTTTAAAAGCAGAAGTGGCAGTTTGAATTATCTTTTCATATTCTTCCAAATTAGTTACGGAAACAGAACCGATTAGCTTCCCATCAACTGGAGAATAAGAATGAATGATATCATTTGATGTATACGAAACTTGACCTGTAGAAGAACCAGCATTAACGTCTAAAATTCCAAGTTCACAAAGACTTTCTTTTATATTAATCATATTATTATTTTGTTTTTGGCAAAGCTATAAAAAGCCAGAAAAAGTACAAAACAGAGAGAGAATTATTCTTCCGAGTCGATTTTTCTTTCTTCTTGTGAAAGAGGTTTTTCAATAACGACGCTCTCTTTTTCTAGATTTTTATCTTTAACCTGACTAATTATCTCTTTTTGTAATTTTTCTTTGTTTTTTTGCACCACCAAAGCCCAGCTCATTATTAAACACGTTGTTAAAATAATAAACAAAAGCACTCCTTCTATTTCTTCGTTTGCGCTTCTAGTTTCTTCAGGAATAGCAAAGAATAAAAGAATTGTTATTAAACCTCTAGGTGCCAAAAAAAGTTGAGGAAAAATATCTTTTCCCTGGAAAAGAAATAAAAATAATGCTCGTATTAAATAAATAATGAATAAAATACAGAAGCCGATACCAATGACCTTCAAACTGAATAAATCAGAAAGAGTTATTGACCACCCAAAAATAATAAAGAAGAATGTTCTAACAACAAAAGCAGACTCTGCAGTTATAACTTTCATATCATTTAATATATGATCAACTCTGTCGATATTTAAAAGAGAAGCTAAACCTCCAGAAAAAAACAACTTATAATTGTTTAAAATTACACCAAAAATCAATATCATAACTAATGAAGAAAGGTGGAACATTTTTCCAACAGCGTACAACAGAAGAAGAATTGCAATTAACAAAAAGAGCTTAACATGCCCAGCAATATTTTGAAAAATATAAACAAGAATGTAAGAAACTATTATTGAAAAAATAACTGTAAAAATAAGGTTGCCAAAAACTTCGCCGTAAACACCCTCATTGGAATCAGCCCCAACCATTGATAAAACAGCATAAAAAGCAATAATACCTAAAATATCAGATATCGTACTTTCATAAATCATAAACTCTTTTTTGTTTTCATTTAGATCCTCAACACTTGGAAGTATAATGGCCGAGCTTAATATAGAAAGAGGAATAGTATAAATTAATCCAGTAATTATATCCATGTCTTCAACAAAAAAAACAAGAGCTTCGGCAGAAAAATAGGCGGTACCTACTAGACCAAGTAAAGCAACAAGTGTTGACTTAATGATTAAAGAAACTTTTTCTTTAACTAAAGAAAGGTCTAAAGCAGCTTCTAAGACAATTAAAATTAATCCAAAAACCCCGATTACCTTTAGAATAGGAAAAAGATTAGGCTTTTCAACCCCAATAAAACTTGATAAGACATAGTTAATAAGAACACCAAGACCGATTAACATTAAAACAGATGGAATACCAGTTTTTTTAGCATAAATGTTAAAAAAATAGGAGATTATAATTGTTAAAGAAAAGATTATAATATAATGGTATGATGTAAGAGCGAGAATCATTTACAATAAACGTATAATATCATTTGCATTTGCATACACCACCAAAGATAATAAAATAATCATTCCGAAAACCTGAGCGTTTTCAACAAATTTTTCAGGGGCAGGCTTTCCAAGAACTATTTCATATAATAAAAACATAACATGACCCCCATCAAGAGCCGGAATAGGAAGAAGATTCATGAACGCTAACATTAATGACAAAAAAGCAGTTAAATTCCAGAATATCTCCCAGTTCCATTCAGAAGGAAACAAAGACCCAATTGAACCAAACCCACCAAGCCCCTTGTACGCACCAGTGTTAGGGTTGAGAATAAGTTTAAACTGATTGATATAGCTGGAGAGTTTTTTTATAGCCTTATTCCAACCAGCCGGAAAACATGAGACAAAAGAATATTTCTTCACAGACAACTTATAAACCCCTAATCTATCCAGATCATTTAAACTAAGATTAGCAGGATAAAAACCGATTTTTCCATCTGTTGAAACAGGAACACTAAAACTCATAAAGTTATCGTTTCTTATTACGGTTATGTAAACGTTTTGGTCTTTATAGTTTTGGAGTGTATTAAAAATCTGATCATGGTATTTAATTTCTGTTTGTTCAATTTGGACAATTCTGTCTTTTATCATAAGGCCAGATTGCTGACATAGAGAATTTTCGGAAAAACCCGCAATAATTGACGGAATTCTTGGTAAGAAAACAGCACGACTTTCTTTTTCAATAAAGCGCGATATAATATCCTCCGGAATGGGTAAATCAATACGCTGACCATCTCTATTTATTGTTATGTTTTTTGAAAGCAAGGTGCTTTCTAAAACATCGTTAAAACGTTCAATTTCTTTTCCATCAGAGGCCAATATTTTATCTCCGGTATTAAAGCCTAAATCCAATGCAATACTATCCACACACCACACACCATCCGTTATGTTGTTGTTTTCCAAATATTTGTCTCCATAGTAAAAAAGAGTTAAAGAATAGATTAGAACCCCCAACAAAAGATTAACCAAAACACCCCCAAGCATAATTATTAAACGTTGCCAAGCTGGCTTTGCACGAAACTCCCAACTCTCGGCAGGCTTTTTCATTTGATCTTTGTCCATTGACTCGTCGATCATTCCCGAAATCTTTACATAACCACCCAAAGGCAACCAACCAATACCATATTCTGTTTCGCCAAAACGCTTTTTTATTAATGAAAACCATGGGTCAAAAAACAAATAAAACTTTTCGACTCTAGTTTTAAAAAGTTTAGCAGGAATAAAGTGCCCTAACTCATGTAAAACAACTAGAATTGATAAGCTTAAAATAAGCTGAGCGGCTTTGATTAGAATTTCCATATTATATTAATTTTTTTGCCAACTTTCTTGTTTCAAAATCACAAAGCAGATAATCGTCTAAAGTTGGGTTTTTTACAAAAGTAATTTTTTCCATGCAATTTTCAATAAGATCAGACATATTTAAAAAACCTATTTTTTCTTTTAAAAAAGCATCAACAGCTATTTCATTTGCAGCATTTAAAATACAAGGCATATTACCCCCCTTGTTGATAGCTTTTTTTGCTAAAAACAAATTTCTAAAAATGTTTTCATCAGGCTTCTCAAAACTAAAATTTGGATAATCAAAAAAACTAAACCGTTTAAAATTGTTTTTAATTCTGTTTGGAAATGTTAATGCATATTGAATTGGAAGCTTCATGTCAGGAACTCCAATTTGTGCAATTATTGAGCCGTCTTTAAACTGAACACCGGAGTGAATAATCGATTGAGGATGTACAACAACTTCAATATTGCTAACCGGAACGTCAAACAGCCACTTAGCTTCAATTAGTTCTAAACCTTTGTTCATTAGAGAAGCAGAATCGATAGTTATTTTTGCACCCATCTCCCAGTTTGGGTGTTTTAGAGCGCTGTTTTTAGAAACATTAGCAAGCCGCGATTTAGAAAAACCCCTAAAGGGCCCCCCAGAAGCAGTTAGATAAATTTTTTCTATAGAGTCTAAAGACTCACCGATCAAACACTGAAATATAGCAGAATGCTCTGAGTCAACAGGTAATATAGAAACACCATTCTCTGCACAAAGCTCAGAGATAAGCTCACCAGCAACAACCAATGTCTCTTTGTTTGCTAAAGCGATAGTTTTTTTAGCCTTTATAGCGCTAATTGTTGGTTGTAGTCCAGAAAAACCAACAAGCGCTGTAAGAACAACATCAACACTTTCTTCTGAAACAACATCACACAATGACCTTTCTCCAGTATAAACTTTAATATCAAGAGGAGAAAGAGCATCATTTACATCATTGTAAAGAGACTCATTTGTTATTACAACACAGTTAGGCATAAATGTTTTGGCCTGTTCAATTAGAAGGTGATGATTGTTGTTTGCGGTTAAAACACGAACATCAAACAAGTTCTTGTGTTCAAAAATTACTTCAAGAGCCTGTGTGCCAATTGAACCGGTAGATCCAAGAATCGCTACGCCTTTTTTGTTCATATACATAATAATTTATCAGCAATTTTTCTATTGTTAGAAAGTCTAGGAACTTTGTTCTGACCGCCAAGCTTACCAATAGATTGCATGTGTTTTCTAAATCCGTTTTTGCTAATTAAAGTAATTTTTAATGACCGCAAAACTTTTCCTTTAATTAAATCTTTATAATAAGAGTTTTTTTCTTGTAAGAAATTGTCAATAGTTTTTTCAAACAAGAGTACATCTTTTGGTGGTGTTTCAAATTCAATCAACCATTCGTGATAGGGCAATCCACTTGTTGGATTCACCTTAGGAGCAACATGAAACTCAATAATTTCAGCAGGAACTTTTTTTATTGCATTGTTGATAGCAAAATCAACCTCCTCACCTATTACGTGTTCACCAAAAGCAGATGTGAAGTGTTTGATTCTGCCCGTAACAACAATTTTATAAGGCTCCAAGCAAACAAACCGTATTGTATCACCGATATTATAACCATATAGGCCTGCGGTTGTATTTAATATTATTACATAATTAACCCCCACCTCAACATCTTCAAGACTAATTCTTTTTTGTTTTTTTTCATAAAAACTATCAGCAACAATAAATTCATAAAAAATCCCATGATTTACACACAACAACAAGCCTTTTTTTATTAAAGAGTTTTGATAAGCAATAAATCCTTCAGAAGCAGGATATAACTCAACAGAATCTACTTTTTTGCCAACTAATTTTTCAAAAGTTTTTTTATATGGAGAAAAATTAACACCTCCATAAATGAACAAACTAAAATTTGGAAAAACCGAAGCAATATTTTCACCTGTTTTTTCAATTAATTTTTCAAAATACATTTGTACCCACGGGGGAATACCGCTTATTAATCTAAGATCCGCGTCTTTAGTTTCATTACATATTGCACCAATTTTTTCTTCCCAAGATCCAATACTGTTAGTTTTAAGCGTGGGAAGCTGATTTTTTTTAAGATACCAAGGGGTGTGGTGTGCAACTATTCCAGAAAGACGACCGGTTAATATGCCAGACGTACTAGACAAAACAGGTGAGCCCTGAATAAAAATCATTTTGCCATTTATTACAGAGGTGTTTTTTGATTCATATACGTAAGCTAAAATAGCGTCTCTAGCAGCAATTATATGATATTTCATTGAATGTTTACTAATAGGAATATGCTTGCTTCCAGAGGTAGTTCCTGAAGTCCTGCTAAAATAAAGGGGTTTTCCTGGCCATAAAACATCATTTTCTCCGCTAATAATTAGGTCAATATATGGCCTTAAACCTTCATAGTCTCTAATAGGAACAAATTTTTTCCACTCTTCATAGTTTGATATCTTAGAAAAATTATGCTCCTTTCCAAACTTGGTGTTTTTAGCACGATCTATAATGAATTTTCTCTGTTTGTCCTGCGACTTAACAGCGTTTCTAATCCAAGAATTATTCTTTTTAACAATATATTTTGCAAAGTAATATCCAAAAAAAGATTTTAAGCTCATGACTAAAACTTAATGTAATCTAAAGGATTTACAGGCGTCCCATTATGCCAAAGCTCAAAGTGAAGATGGGGCCCTGTTGAAAACTCTCCAGAATTTCCAATAACAGCAATATGTTCGCCAGCAGCAACAAAATCACCAACCTTTTTAAGCAAGATAGAGTTGTGTTTATAAAATGAAAGATAGTTGTTTTTGTGCTGAATTCCTATAACATAACCAACTTCTGAAGACCAATCACTTACAACAACAGTGCCAGCTAAAACACTAGATATTTTACTGTTCTTTTTAGCGACTAAATCAACAGCAAAATGTTTTTTTTGAAAATTAAACGTGTCTGAGACATATCCGAAAACAGGAGGAAAGAAAACAAAATGACCACTCTCTTTTTCAGCATAATTTAAAGAGCCTCTTTCTTCATTTTCAACTTCTACACGAAGAATAGAGTCTTCTTGCGAAGCCTCAAAACTAATATTTTCTAAATCCACAATGCCCTCAGAATTTATGCTGTTTTTATTAATAAGAAACGAATCCTTTCCAGATAATACACTTTCAATATTATTTAAATATGCGTCACGTTTATTTAATGCCGCCTGCAAAGAATCGGCTTGTATAGTAAGCGTAACAAGACTTTTTAAAACATCATCTTTTGACCTACCGGGAATATACTGGCTTAAACCAGTGTTTGTTACAATGAATAGCGTAACAAAAACAATAAAAATTAGAATACCCAGTGTTGCTGTAAAAAAATTGAGGATAGAAAAACGAATAGACATTCTCTCCTCAAGAGAATTATCAGCAATAATTACAACACGATATCGTTGTAATAGAAGTTGAAAAAAATTTGTGCGAGGCTTATTATTCGTCATTATTTTGCAAATATCATAAAAATATAAGCATATTTGTGATTATTTTTATATTACCGTAAAATATTTTTAATATAGAGTTATCTTTTTAAATGTTTATTAAATTTTACAGAACAATCCTTTTGCTGTGCCTGATATTGTTTATAAGTTCATGCTCAACCAAAAAAAAGTCTTGGGTTAACAGACAGTATCACAATACAACAGCAAAATATAATGGATATTTTAACGGAAATGAAAGCTTAAAAAAAGGGGTAAAAAGAATTCATTCAAACCACAAAGACGACTACACCTCTATATTACCCGTCTATAAAGAGATAGACCTGAAAAACTCTAACACACAATCATACATGGACAAGGCTATAAAAAAAGGGTCTGTCGTTATACAACGCCATTCGATGAAAATTAGAGGAAAGGAGTATTGTAAATGGATAGATGACAGCTACATTTTGGTTGGCAAAGCTTATTTTTATAAAGGAGAGTTTCAAGAAGCAATAAAAACATTTACCTTTATAATTGAAGAATATAAAAAAAACGAAATTAGATTTTATGCTACTCTTTGGCTTATTAGATCACATTTAGAGTTAGAGAACTATACACAGGCAGAGATGTTAATAGAAGAACTAGAGAACGAAAGAAACAAACCAAAAAAATTTGACGGAAAGTTTGGTTTTGTAAAAGCAGACCATTATTTAAAGCAAAACAACCTTTCTTTAGCCCTGGAAGAGCTAAAAACACTAGAAAGTATTACTAAAAGAAAAAAAAATAAAGTAAGGATTAATTTTATAATTGCACAAATTTATCAGTTTTACGACAACTTTAAGCAGGCAACGTTTTATTATCAAAAAACCCTTAGGTTAAACCCAGAATACGAGATGGCCTTTAATTCTAAAATGAATTTAGCTCGATCATCTGAATCTGGAAGCAAACTAGGTCAGAAAGCAAAAGAAAGTCTTTTAAGGATGTTGAAAGACGAGAAAAACAAAGAGTATCTAGATCAAATTTACTACACCCTAGCAGAGATAAGCTTAAATATTGCTGATACAAATACCGCAAAAGAAAACTATTTATTATCCACAAAAAACAGTGTAAATAACAATGCTCAGAAAGCACTATCGTTTTTATCTTTAGCAAAAATTGATTACGCGAAAAAAAACTATATTGAGACAAAAAAGATGTACGACAGCACGGTTTTTTATCTTTCAGAAGAACATAGAAACTACATAGAAGCTAGTCAAAACCAACAAATTTTCACAGAGCTGGCGTATCATATAAACATTGTAGAATTAGAAGACAGCTTACAATATATAGCTTTGCTTCCAGAAAACGAAAAGAGGATGTTAATACAAAACATTATTCAAAAAGAGATTGAAAGGGAAAGGCAAGAACAAGAACAACGCCAACAAATACAAAGTCTTTCTTATCAAAACTCAAGAAATAACACGAATCAGTTTGGAAACAATACGTCTGCAGGAAAGTGGTACTTTTATAATCCATCAACACTAAGTTTTGGGATGTCAGAATTTAGAAAAAAATGGGGAAAAAGAAAACTAGAGGATGATTGGCGAAGAAAAGATAAAAAACCATTAAATATTGTTTTAGAACCAGATTCGCTAATTAAAGATTCAGTAAATAGTGGTTCGGTCAACAACAAAAAAAGCCCAGAATTTTATTTAAGTCAACTCCCAAAATCGAAAGAAGATTTTGATGAATCAAACAATAAAATAAAAGAATCTTTATATCAAATGGCTCTAATTTTTAGAGACGTTCTTTACGAGAACGAAATAAGCGTTAAAACATTTTTAAGAATTGTAGAAAAATATCCAAATGATGAGTCATACAGTTCATTAGCTCTTTATAACATATACTATATTTATCTTAATCTAAAGAAGACCCTAAAAGCAAAAAAAACCAAAAGTGATTTATTAGCAAAATACCCAAATAGCATGTGTGCAAAAATTTTAAGCGACACCATTCTATACGGAAGTACTCAACTCGAGCAATTAATATCAGAAAACAAATATGATCAAATATTTAGGCTATACAAAGAAGAAAATTATGAAGGTGTTTTTAATTATACAGACACCATAATAAAAAAAGAAAACATTCAAAAGTATTGGCTTATAAAAGCAATATCACACGCATCTATTAAAGATACACTTAACGCAAAGAAAGAATTGCAAAAAATTATAATTAGCTCAACAGATGAAGACATAAAAAACTACGCTACACAACTGCTTGATAAAATAGAAAACCCTCAAAAAATCACAGATGCAAATAATCTTTCAACCTCAGAGTTCTCGTATTTATACAAACCAAATTCAAAACACATCTGCGTTGTGATTTTAGACAAAAACAACTTAAATGTCAACTATTTTAAAACACTAGTATCTGATTTTAATTTAAAAAAATATGAAAATGAAGTTTTCGAAATTGGCGCCATGCTTTACGCCTTTGACAAACATCTTATTACAATTAAAAGTTTTGAAAATTCAGAAAAAGCCCTATCATATAAGAAAAAATTAAAAAAAGGTGTAGAAATAGAAAACATATTATCCCAAAGAAAACATCAAATATTTGTAGTAAACATTGAGAACTTTCAGAAACTGTACACAACTAATGATGCCGAAGAGTATTTAAAATTCTATAAAAAGTACTACAATCTTAAAAATTAATATTTAAGTTTGTATTTACAAACAAAACAAGATGTTTACAACTAATAAGGAATCTATGAAAAGAACAGAAAACAATAATTCTGTTGTTAATATAATTGGACAAGGGACCTCAATTAATGGCGACATTAATTCTAATGGAGACATTAGGGTTGACGGAACACTTAAAGGTTCTATTAACACAGAAGGAAAGGTAGTTTTAGGAAAAGAAGGTGTTGTTGAAGGAGATGTTATATGTCAAAATGCTGATATATCAGGAGTTATAAAAGCCAAAATAACAGTTTCCAATTTACTTTCTTTAAAAGAAACAGCTAAGCTTAAAGGAGATATTGTTACTAATAAGCTTTCTATTGAACCAGGCGCTGAATTTACCGGATCATGTAGCATGGGGGCTGTTATAAGAGAAATAAAGAATGCCGATCAAGTCACCAAAAAGGAAAAAACCGCATAATAAAATACTTGCTCTAACATCAATCTCATTTCAAATGGGAGTTACAATTTATTTAGGCGCTTACCTTGGAGACTATTTAGAGTCTACGTACGCAAGCTCAGAGGGACATATAATGACATATGCAAAAAAAATTTGTGTTATGTTGTCAGTATTTATTTCCATCTATATGTTGATTAAACAAACAAAAAAACTTAATCGTGATTAAGTTTTTAGTTTGCTTTCATTTACTTCTTTTGCTTGTCTTAGCTCCAGCGTATTTTGTTCATAAAAGCCACTACTTTACTTATAATTTAATAGATCTATATTTGTTTAATGCATTAATAGCGGTTCTCGTTATTTGGTTATCTGTTTTATTTAGAAAAAAACATAAAGATTATATCGCTTTCTATTTCTTTGGAGGAACAATTGTCAAACTACTACTTTTTTTTGTTTTAATATTTCCGTTGTATAAAGAAGAAAACAATGTTTCTAGACTAGGTTTTCTGTCTTTTTTTGTACCATATTTACTCACATTAATAGTAGAGACAATATCATTGGTTCGGTTGTTAAGCAAGGTAAATGATAAAAGTTTTGAAAACACAGAAAAATATTCTAAAAATAGTGTATAAATTTCGTTAAAAAATCTACTTTTGTAAAGTCTAAAATTGAATTCAAAAAATTAAGATGAACAACATAAAGACAGTTACATTTATAGCAATATTAACACTATTAATTAGCTGTTTAAATAATTCGTATGCTGGTGACTTTGAACTAAACACCGAAAAATTAGATAGGGACATAAGAAAAGAGTACAAGTCATTCAAAGACCATCACCTTAAAGATAATCATTCTTTTAAGTTTTTTAAGTATAAAAAAGATGATAAAACAATATATGTTTCTTTTCCGCTACCGGTAATTATTTATTTTCAGGGTAGTTTCGACGTTTTTATGTCCTCAAAATTCTATAATTCCAAAAACAAAAGAGTTGAACATAAAATTGACGATAGAATTTATAAAATAGATTATCATGAACATATTATAGCACGAAATACGTTGGGAGAACCACTGGCTATTGTAGACTTGTCTATTACAAAAAATGTAGTGTTCATTCTTTTAGCATTTTTTATTATGTTTATTGTTTTTGGAAAAATGGCGAAATCATATAAATCTAACCCGATTCCGCGAGGTATCGGTAGGTTTTTAGAACCAATTGTTTTGTACATTAGAGACGATATTGCAAGACCAAATATTGGAGAAAAGCACTATAAGAGATATATGAGCTTTCTTTTAACAGTATTCTTTTTTATATGGTTTGTTAATCTGTTTGGATTAACCCCCTTGGGTTCAAATGTTACCAACAGTATTGCTGTTACTGCATCTTTAGCTATATTAACTTATATAATAACAACATTTACTGCTAATAAAAATTATTGGGGTCATATTTTCTGGATGCCTGGTGTGCCAACACCAATGAAAATAATTTTAGCCCCAATAGAGCTCTTAGGAACAATTATAAAGCCATTTTCATTAATGATAAGGCTTTATGCTAATATGACCGCAGGTCATGTTGTTCTGATGAGTATTTTAGGATTAATTTTTATTTTTCAAAATTGGCTTGGTGGAACCCTATCCTTTGGACTAGCTTTTGCCTTAGCATTATTAGAGTTATTGGTTTGTGCTTTGCAAGCATATATTTTTACAATGTTATCTGCCCTTTATTTTGGTGCGGCAGTTGAAGAACACCATCATGAAGAGCATTAAAATATTAACTAGAGTGTTTAATTTAATTTAACTAATTATTATGGAAATTCCAGCAATTGTAGGTGGTGGTTTAGTTGTAATCGGAGCGGGTATTGGTATCGGTAGAATTGGAGGTTCGGCATTGGAGGCAATGGCGAGACAGCCAGAGCTAACCGGTAAAATACAAACCGTTATGCTTATAGCAGCCGCATTAATTGAAGGTATTGGTTTTGCTGCATTATTTGCACTGTAAAACATACTAAACTAATCAAGGCTACAAGGTTTGCTTGTAGCCTTGATTTAAAAACTTTAAAATTTAAAAAATGGATAAACTAATTACCGATTTTTCTTTAGGATTGTTTTTTTGGCAAACATTATTGTTTGTTATATTGATTTTTGTGTTAAAAAAATATGCGTGGAAGCCTATCCTTTCTGCTGTTGAAGAAAGAGAAGAAGGTATTAAAAACGCATTGGATTCCGCGGAGAAAGCTAAAGAGGAAATGAAGAGTTTAAATGCTGATAATGAAAGGATTTTACAACAAGCAAAATTAGATAGAGACACATTGTTAAAAGAGGCAAGAGAAATGAAGGAAAAAATAATAAATGATGCGAAAGAAAGCGCTCATCATGATGCTGAAAAAATACTAACAACAGCCAAAGAGCAAATTACAAACGAGAAGCTTAAAGCTATTACGGAGTTAAAAAACGAAGTAGCTAATTTATCAATTGAAATGGCTGAAAAAATATTAAAGTCAGAGCTTTCTAACAAAAAGGCTCAGTCTGAGATGATAGAGAGAACTTTAAATGAAAAAGATTTAAATTAATAAATGAGAAACGCTAGAGTAACTACAAGATATGCAAAGGCCCTTCATGGATTTGCAATTGAAAATAATTCCGAGTTGGATGTGTTTAATGATATGCAAAAGGTATTAATTGCTTGTAGTAACAATAAGGAATTGGCATTATTTTTAAAAAGCCCGATAATCAAAACAGATAAAAAGTTAAAAATTTTAGAACATATATTCTTTAAAAAAATCTCTAAAATTTCATCGTTATTTTTAAAAATTATCACTCAAAAAAAAAGAGAATCCTTGCTATATGAAATAGCAAGTAAATTTATTGAGGTTTATAAGAAACACAATAAAATAGAAACGGCAAGTATTATTACGGCACAAAAACTAGAACCTGTTTTAAGAGAGAACATTTTAAAAGTTTTAAACAATAAACTACAAGAAAAAATTGAGCTAAATGAGGTTGTAGACGAAAAAATAATTGGAGGCTCGATTATTCGAGTTGGCGATAAACAGCTTGACAGTAGCGTGTCTAGTGCATTAAAAAAATTAAAACATAAGTTTAACAAAAATCTATATATACAAGATTATTAAAATTAAAAAATATGGCAGATGTAAAACCAGCTGAAGTATCAGCTATCTTAAGAGAACAATTATCAGGATTTAAAACAGAAGCTCAATTAGAGGAAATAGGCACAGTCTTACAGGTTGGGGACGGTATTGCTAGAATTTATGGGCTTACAAACGCCCAATCAGGAGAACTAGTAGAATTTGAAAACGAAGTGAGAGGTGTTGTTCTAAACTTAGAAGAGGACAATGTGGGGGTTGTTTTATTAGGCCCTTCTAAGGGAATAAAAGAGGGTGATACTGTGAAAAGAACAAATAGAATTGCTTCCGTTGATGTCGGTGAGGGAATGCTTGGTCGGGTAATTGACGGTACAGGAACACCAATTGATGGAAAAGGCCCTATAAAAGGAGATACTTACGCTATGCCTATTGAAAGAAAGGCCCCTGGTGTTATTTATAGACAACCAGTTGATGAGCCGCTACAAACAGGATTAAAAGCAGTTGATGCAATGATTCCTATTGGAAGAGGACAAAGAGAGTTAATTATTGGAGATAGACAAACAGGAAAAACAGCAGTCGCGATTGATACCATAATAAATCAAAAGGAGTTTTATGAAAAAGGAGAGCCTGTTTTTTGTATTTATGTTGCTGTTGGACAAAAAGCATCAACAGTAGCTGCATTAGCAGATGCTTTAGATAAAGCAGGAGCTTTAGATTACACAGTTATTGTTTCTGCTAACGCATCAGATCCTGCCCCAATGCAATTTTATGCGCCACTTGTAGGGGCTTCTGTTGGTGAGTATTTCAGAGATACAGGAAGGCCAGCCCTAATTATTTTTGACGATTTGTCTAAACAGGCTGTTGCATATAGAGAGGTTTCATTATTATTAAGAAGACCTCCAGGTAGAGAAGCTTATCCAGGTGACGTTTTTTATTTGCATTCAAGACTTTTAGAAAGAGCTGCTAAAATTATAAGTGATGACAAAATAGCTTCTCAAATGAACGACCTACCTGAGTCACTTAAAAACAAAGTAAAAGGAGGTGGCTCTTTAACAGCATTACCAATTATTGAAACTCAGGCAGGTGACGTTTCTGCTTATATACCAACAAATGTTATATCAATTACTGATGGCCAAATATTTTTAGAGTCTAATCTGTTTTTGTCAGGAGTTAGACCTGCAATTAATGTAGGAATTTCTGTTTCTAGAGTTGGGGGCGCTGCTCAGATAAAATCTATGAAAAAAATATCAGGAACACTTAAACTTGATCAAGCACAATATAGAGAACTTGAAGCATTTGCTAAGTTTGGATCTGACTTAGATGCTGCAACTACTGCGGTAATTGAAAAAGGAAAACGAAACGTAGAAATATTAAAGCAAGGACAATACTCTCCTTTAAGAGTTGAGGAGCAGGCTGCTATTATCTATTGTGGTACAAATGGTCTTCTAATGGATGTTCCTGTAGATAAGATAAAGGAGTTTGAAACAGACTATATAGCGTTTTTACATTCAAAACACCAGGGCGTTCTTGATGATCTGGCTTCTGGAAAATTAACTAATGAAATTACATCAACATTATCATCTGTGGCTGCTGAATTATCAAAAAAGTATAAAAAAGATTAAATAAAATGCCAAACCTCAAAGAGATTAGATCAAGAATTACATCTGTTGGCTCTACTATGCAGATCACATCAGCCATGAAAATGGTGTCAGCTGCAAAGCTTAAAAGAGCTCAAGACGCAATTACTCAAATGAGACCTTATTCAAATAAGCTTACAGACCTTTTGCAAAGTCTTAGCTCGAGTCTTGATGGTTCTGAAAACAATCAATATTCTGATTCTAGAGACGTTAAAAAACTTTTAATAGTTTCTATTACCTCTAACAGAGGGCTGTGTGGTGGTTTTAACTCATATATTATTAAAAGTGTTAAAAGCATAATCGAAAAGCAAGATAAGAATACAGATGTTGAAATATTATCAATTGGAAAAAAATCTTCAGAACATTTTACAAAAAATGGTTATAAAATGCTTTCTGTTCACGACGAGGTTTATAATGATTTAACATTTGAAAACACATCAATAATTGCCGAAACAATAATAAAGAAGTTTATTTTAAAAGAATTTGACAGGGTAATTTTGGTATATAATCAGTTTAAAAATGCTGCAACACAAATAATAATGAATGAAAATTATTTGCCAATAGAAAACACATCTGATGAAAAAAAACAAACAGTAGACTATATTTTTGAACCTAATCAAAATGAAATTGTAAAAGAGTTAATACCGAAATCATTAAAAACTCAGCTCTTCAAGGCGATTCTTGATTCTCATGCTGCAGAACATGGCGCAAGAATGACGGCTATGCATAAAGCCACAGATAATGCTTCAGAATTAAAGAAAGAGTTGACCCTGACATATAATAAGGCAAGACAAGCTGCTATTACAGGTGAAATATTAGAGATAGTTGGTGGGGCCGAGGCCCTTAATAACTAAAAAATAAGAGAATACTCCTTAGATTTAAAAAAACTTACATCCACAAAAAAGTTACTATGGACTTTAGCAACATAAAAATAGAGTTAAAAAACAAGATCTGCTATTTGACAATTAATAGACCGCAGAATTTAAATTCCTTAAACATAAAGTTAATTGACGAATTAAGTTTAGCTCTTAAAAACATAAATGATGATAAATCAATACGTTGTTTAATTATTACAGGAGCAGGAGACAAGGCATTTGTTGCAGGTGCCGACATTAAGGAATTTATGAGTTTTGATCAAAAAGAAGGTGAACAACTTTCAAGATCAGGTCAAGAAAAAGTTTTTGATTTTTTGGAAAACCTATCAAAACCAGCTATAGCTGCAATTAATGGATTTGCTTTAGGAGGTGGACTGGAACTGGCTATGGCTTGCCACATTAGAATTTCTTCCGCGACAGCTAAATTAGGACTTCCTGAAGTTTCTTTAGGAGTAATACCCGGCTATGGAGGCACTCAAAGATTAGCAAAATTAGTCGGAGCTGGGAAAGCGTATGAAATAATACTAACAGCAGATATGATTACCGCTGATGAAGCAAGAGAAATAGGATTAATTAACCATGTGTGTAGTTCTGAAGAGTTAATGAATAAGGCCACAATTATGGCAAATCGTATTATTAGAAATTCACCTTGTGCAATTGATAAGACAATAAAAGCCGTTAATAAAGGTTTATATAATAACTTAGAAGGTTATGAGGAAGAAAAAAAGTTATTTGGAAGTTGTTTTAAATCAAAAGAGTTTAATGAGGGCGTTAGAGCTTTTATTGAAAAAAGAAAACCAAATTTTTAATTGAATCCATTTAAAAAATTATTAAGTCAAACTGCAATTTACGGATTAAGCAGCGTAATAGGTAGACTGCTTAATTATTTGTTAGTACCATTATATACAAGATTTTTTATTCCTGAAGATTATGGTGTAATTACGGAAATGTATGCATATGTTGCTTTTTTTCTAGTCTTGCTAACCTACGGAATGGAAACAACATTTTTTAGGTTTTCAAGCAAAAATGAGAATAAAAACGTCTATAGTACTGCCCTTATTTCAGTACTTACAACAGCTTTATTATTTCTTGTTTTTATAAACTTCAATACCGAATCAATTGCTAATTCTATTGGTTATATTGGCTCAGAAAAGCTTATTATTTGGCTTTCATTTATAATAGCGTTAGATGTTATTTCTGCAATACCTTTCGCCCTATTAAGAAATCAAAACAAAGCTGCTCAATTTTCCACAATTAAACTTATAAATATTTTAGTAAATATTGCGCTTAACATATATTTTGTGATAATAATGGAATATAGTTTTGAATATGTTTTTATTGCAAATCTAATATCATCTACAACTACACTTTTTTTACTTACACCTCAATTAGTATACATTAAATGGGTTTTTGATGTAAAATTGTATAGAAAAATGATAAAATATTCCTTTCCACTTCTATTTGCAGGATTGGCAGGAATGACAAATGAAGCCATTGATAGAATACTACTTAAATTTTATATTTCTGATACAAATGTTGCCATGTCAGAATTAGGAATATATGGGGCTTTTTATAAGCTTTCAATTATAATGACCTTATTTATTCAAACATTTAGATATGCCGCCGAGCCCTTTTTTTTCTCTCAATCTAAATCAAAAAATAATGTAAAGATTTATGCTCAACTATTAAATTATTTCGTTATTTCAACAGCAACAATTTTTTTATTTGTAACAATATATTTTGATGTTGCGATTAATTTTATTGGAGAAGATTTTCGTGATGAAAGAGGTTTTTTAGTAGTGTCAATTTTATTGCTATCCAATATGTTCTTAGGCATATATTATAACTTATCAATATGGTATAAGTTAATCGATAAAACATATTACGGTGCATTATTGTCATTTTTTGGTGCAGTTATTACAATAGTTCTTAATATCTATTTAATACCAAAGATTAGTTTTGTAGGCTCTGCTTGGGCAACATTGATTTGTTATTTTTTAATGGTTCTAGCATCATTATTATTATCAAAAAAACAATTTCCAATACCGTATAATATTAAACGAATTACTTTTTATGTTTTGTCTATGCTTGTTATATATTTTATAGTATTGGTTACTAATTTTCACATATTAGTTGATACAATATGGATAATGCTATTTCTACTTGTTGCATTTATTATAGAAAAACCTAAAAAAAGTATTAATTTCGAATAAATTAAAATGAAAATAAAAATTATAAATAAATCACAACACAATCACCCAGATTATGCCACATCCTTATCAGCAGGAGTTGATTTACGTGCTAATTTGAAAAGGAAAATGTCTTTACAGCCACTACAAAGAAAGCTTATAAAAACAGGTGTTCATTTAGAACTCCCAAAAGGGTATGAAGCGCAGATTAGACCCAGAAGCGGACTAGCTTATAAAAACGGCATAACAGTTTTAAATTCTCCAGGAACTATTGATGCAGACTATAGGGGAGAAATATCAGTTTTGCTTGTAAATTTGTCAAATCAGGAATTTGTAATAAATGATGGAGATAGAATTGCACAAATGGTGATAGCTAAACACGAAACAGCGGAATGGGACCTGGTGAAAGACTTAAACGAATCTGCAAGAGGTGAAGGTGGGTTCGGTAGTACTGGAATTTAAAGAAAATTTTAAACATGAAAATAATTGTACCAATGGCAGGAAGAGGGTCTAGATTAAGACCACATACATTAATTACACCAAAGCCATTAGTTTGTGTTGCTGGCAAGCCGATTGTTCAGCATCTTGTTGAAGAGATAGTAAGTGTGTGTAATGAAAAGGTTGAAGAGATAGCATTTATAATTGGAGATTTTGGTAGAGAGATAGAAGAGAGTCTATGTAATATAGCATTAAAACTAGACGCTAAACCCAAAATATATTATCAAACGCAACCCCTTGGTACTGCACATGCGATTTTATGTGCAAAAAACTCTTTAAAAGGAAATTGTGTTGTGGCATTTGCAGACACGTTATTTAAGGCAAAATTTAAACTTGACAAATTAAAAGATGGTATTATTTGGGTTAGTAAAATTGACGACCCTTCATCTTTTGGAGTGGTTCAACTAGATACTAACAATAATATCTCAGCATTTATTGAAAAACCAGAGAAATTTGTTTCAGATTTAGCAATCATTGGAATTTATTATTTTAATGATGGTGAATATTTGCGAGAGGAGTTACAATATTTAATTGATAATAATATCAAAGAAAAAGGTGAGTATCAGCTCACAAATGCTCTTGAAAACATGCAGAAGAAAGGAAAAGTATTTTCGCCTGGAAGAGTACAAGAATGGTTAGATTGTGGAAATAAAACAGCAACAATTCATACAAATCAACGTGTTTTAGTTAATAAGGGTAGCTATATTTCCAAAAAAGCTAAATTAAAAAACTCAAAAATAATAGAGCCGTGTTATGTTTCAAGTTCCGCAAATATTAAAAACTCTGTGATTGGGCCCTATGTTTCGATTGGCCCAAATACAGAGATAGAAAATTGTAAAATTAAAAACACTATTCTTCAAGGAGATTCAACTATTTTAAACGCGAAACTCTACAACTCAATGATTGGTAGACATGTTTTTTATGATTCAAACAATACTAAACAAACAGTCAGTCTTGGTGATTATACAGAAGTCAAATAATTATGTGTAAAAGGTTAGTTATATTATTTTTGTTTGTTGGATTAACAACACATTCTCAAACTTCAGAAATCTCTGAAAAAAATAAATTTTTGTTCGACAACGTATTTTTTAAAGCAATGAAGTTAAAAAACTTAGATGATTCTAAAGGAGCGTTAAAAGCTTTTAAAAAGTGCATAGAAATAGACCCATTAATATCAACACCCTACTACGAGATAGCTCGTATTTATAAAAAAACAGGTGAAACTGTTTTAGCTGAAAAGAACATTAAAGAAGCTAATCGTTTATCTTCAAAAAATAAATGGTATTTATATGAGTATGCACAGATACTATTTCAAAATAACAAATATCAAGAGGCGGCAAATCAGTACAAAAAACTTGTCAAAAGTGATCCTAAAAACCAAAAAAATTATTTTTTGTTAGCAGAGACCTATATCTATCAAAATAATCTAAAAGAGGCAGCTAAAATATATAGTTTGTATCAAGAGATTAATGGAATAGATAAAGTAGTTACAATACAAATGTACAAGATATATATGCAGTTGTTTGATAAGAAAAAGGCTATAAATATTTTGAAAAATTATTTAGATAAAAATGATGATGATATAGAGTTATTACAAATGTTAGCTGAAACATATTTCTTATCAGATCAAAAAGAAAATGGCTTTGAGACGTTACAAAAGATATCAAAAATTAATCCTAAAAACGGAACATTACACATAACATTAGCTGACTATTACAGAGATTCGGGTGAAAACGAAAAGTCTTTTAATGAGCTAGTATTAGCATTTAAAAGTAAAGACTTAAATGTTGAAACAAAAGCAACTGTTTTAGCATCATATTTTTCTTTAATTGAATTAAGTGAAGAAATAAAAAATCAAGCGTTTCAGCTTGCGAAAATATTAATTGATATTCATCATGATGACTATATTTCATATGCTATGTATGCAGATTTACTGTACTCTGAAAAACAATACCAAAAAGCAAAAGAACAATATTTTTTATCGTTGGAGTTAAAAAAGTCTAATCAGGAGATCTGGGCTCAAATTCTGTTTATACAAGCTGATCAAAGAAAATATTTAGAATTACAAAAAACCAGCAGCGAAGCATTAACATTTTTTCCTATGAACCCACTGTTTTATTATTTTAATGCTTTGTCAAACAAATGGTTTAAAAATTATTATCAAGCAATAGAGTCTTTAACTACTGGTGTAGATTTTGTTGTAGATAATGATCTATTACTATTAGAGTATTACTCGTCTTTAGGAGACACATATAATGAAATAAAAGAATACGGTAAATCAGATAATTATTTTGAACAAGCATTAAAAATAGACTCCAATAACGTAATAGTATTAAATAATTATGCATATTACCTATCCTTAAGAGGAGAAAAGTTAGAAAAAGCAAAAAAAATGTCTTATAAAGCAAATTCATTAGAAGATAATAACGGAACATACCAAGACACGTATGCATGGATTTCATATCAACAAAAAAATTATCTTGAAGCTAAAGAGTGGATAAATAAAGCAATCGAAAATGATGGATATAAAAGTGCAGTAATTTTAGAACATTATGGAGATATATTATATAAGCTCGGCGAGATTAAAAACGCTGTAGATCAGTGGAGACAAGCATTAATTCTAGACCCTGAATCTGACAGCTTAAAACAAAAGATCAAAGACAAAAAAATATATGAATAGCAAGCTATTTATTGTTGGCGCCGTTTTTTTAATTTTAAATTCCTGTCAAGTTATTAGTTTGAAAAATAATTCTAAAAATAAATTTTTAGAAAACAAAAATTACTCTTTACCAGATGTTTTGTCAAAAAAGATATTTGCAAAAGGAAAAATTAAAATTAAGATCGGAGATCGGCAACAAAGCTTAAATATAAATATAAAAACAAGTAAAGATAGCGTTATAATGTTTTCTGCATTGTTGCCTATTGGAATAGAGGTTTTTAGAGGTCAAATAACAAATGACAGCATATACTTAGTTGATAGAGTAAATAAAAAACATCAAATAGTTTCACTGAATTCACCAAATATAATTGGCATTTCAAAAGTTAAAATTAAAGACCTTATAAAGACGTTATTTGCAGAAGATGAAATTACATCACGAAAAAAAGACAAAATAAAAGAACACCAAGCAAATACAGACAAAGAAAACATTGTATATAAGAAAATATTTGGACAACAAATAGCTAAAATTGTTTATAGTAATTATAAATATGTAGAAAAAATAAACATCCCATTTAGTTTAATTGTTAGCACCGAAAATAATGAGATTAATCTAAACTATACTCAAGTTGTTTTTTTAGATAATCTAAAAATTAATAAATTTAAAATTCCTGAGGGTTATGAAAAATAACATAACATATTTAGCATTTTTTGTAATTTATTTTTTTGCTATAAATTCTTATTCTCAATCAACTGAAAACTTAAAACAAAAAAAACTTATTATAGAAAAAGAAATTTCCTATACAAATCAACTGCTTGAAAAGGTTGAAAAAGACAAAAAAAAATCGGTTAATTACTTAAAAGTATTACAAAAGCAAATAAAAAATCAAAACAATTTGCTAGCTACTTTAGACAAAGAGTTCAAGCTAATTGATCGGCAAATTATAAAAATCAAAGAAAAAATAAATATTACGAAAACAGATATTGAAAATGAAGAAAATAGACTAAAGAGGCTCAAGGAAGAATATGCAAAAATGATTTACAATATGCATATAAATAAGGCCGGAAGAACCGATTTGATTTTTATTGTTTCATCTGAAAGTTTCAACCAGGCATACAAGAGGTTAGCCTACTTAAAGCAATACACAACATTTAGAAAAAATCAAACACAAAAAATTCAGGAGACCAAAGATTTTTTAAAACTAAAAGGAGAAAATTTATTAAAAGAAGAATCTTCTCTTTTTAATGCTTCGGTTGATAAAAATAAGGTTATAATATCTAAAACCGAAGAATTAAAATTATTAAACAAAATACAAACTGAAAAAAAAGATATTTCAAAAGAATTAATTAAATCCGAAAAGAAGATTAAGAAAGAACTTAAAGAAAAAGAAAAATTAATGGCACTTCTTGACGAAGAAATCCGTCGCGTAATAGAAGAGGAGATAAAAAAACTAAGATTGGAAGGTAAAGACAAAGCATACGGATTAACTCCTGAAGCAAAAATACTTTCAAACGAGTTTGTTTCAAATAGAGGAAATTTACCCTGGCCTCTTACAACTGGAATAATTGTTAACTATTTTGGGAAGCAAAAACACGAAGTGTTTTCTGGTGTCGAAACATTTAATAATGGAATTGATATAGCAACTGATAAAGATGCAATAATTAGAGCTGTTTTTGACGGAGTTATTAGTAGAATATTTTTTATAAAAGGTGTTGGTAAAGCAATTTTGATTAATCACGGAGAATATTATACCGTTTATTCTGGTGTTAAAGATGTTTTGGTAAAAGTAAATGATAAGATATTAGCCAAAGAAAAGATAGGAGTTGTTGAAACAAAGTATCCCGAAGAGAAAACAGAACTACATTTTGAAATATGGAAAAACTATGAAAAAATGAATCCATCAAAATGGTTATATAACGCATATTAAAACAAAATAGTTAAATTTGTTAAATAAAATACAGATCATATGAAATCAACGATACTATTTACTTTTGGAGGACCTGAAATAATACTAATAGTAATTGCATTATTACTTTTATTTGGTGGAAAAAAAATTCCGGAACTTATGCGGGGTTTAGGAAAGGGGATAAGCGAATTTAAAAAAGGAAAAAACGAAATAGAAAAAGATACTAAAGAATAAATTTTCAAGGTGAAAAATTACAGTTCATATAAGGATTTATATGTAGCCTTAAAAAGTAATAAAACGTCTTGTGTTCAGCAAACTAATTTATATCTACAAAAAATAAAAAGAAATAAAAACCTTAATGCCTTTATTCAGGTTTTTGAGAAGTCAGCATTAGATACTTCAAAAAAAGTAGATGAAAAAATAAAAAAAGGAACGCAAGGAAAACTTGCCGGTATGGTTGTTGCGATTAAAGATAATATTTGCTACAAAAACCATAAGATTTCAGCTTCATCTAAAATTTTAACCGGTTTCGAGTCACTATATAGTGCTACAGTAATTGAAAAGCTTTTAAAAGCAGATGCAATAATAATTGGACGTTTAAATTGTGATGAGTTTGGCATGGGTTCTGCAAATGAAAACTCTATTTATGGTCCAGTACTCAACCCGCACAACAACAATAAGGTTGCAGGCGGATCTTCAGGCGGATCAGCAGCCGCAGTTGCTGCAGGCCTATGTTTAGTTGCTTTAGGAAGCGATACTGGAGGTTCCATTCGTCAACCGGCATCATTTTGTGGTGTTGTAGGACTAAAACCAACCTATTCAAGAGTTTCAAGACACGGTCTCATAGCCTATGCATCTTCATTTGATCAAATTGGTCCGCTAACAAGTAATATAGATGATGCGGGATTAGTTTTAGAAGTAATTGCTGGAAAAGATGATTTTGACGCCACAGTTTCAAATAATCCAATTGGAAAATACAATGAGTATAAATACAAAGATTCACCAAAAAAAATTGCATACATTGAAGAAACATTATCCCACGACTTGTTAGATAAAGAAGTCAAAAGCGTATTTTTAGAAAAAATTGATAAGTTAAAGAAAGATGGCCATGTTATTTCATCCATTTCATTTCCTTATTTAGACTATTTGGTTCCGACATATTATGTTTTAACAACAGCAGAAGCTTCATCAAACTTATCTAGATATGATGGGGTTAGGTATGGTCATAGGTCAGAATCAAGTTCAGATCTACAAGAGATGTATTTTAAAACTAGAACTGAGGGGTTTGGAGATGAGGTTAAAAGAAGAATTATGTTAGGAACATTTGTTTTAAGTGCAGGATATAATGATGAGTATTTTACAAAAGCACAAAAAATAAGAAGACTTATTTATGATAAAACAAAACAGATATTTAATGATTTTGATTTTTTAGTATCTCCAACTAGCCCTCACACAGCATTTGATATAGGAGTTGAATATACTGATCCAATAAAAATGTATTTGGAAGATATTTTTACAGTTCACGCGAATTTATCTGGAAATCCAGCTGTTTCTATTCCGATAGGTACTGACAACAAGAAATTACCTATTGGTATGCATATAATGTCATCCCATTTTAATGAGTATAATTTATTGTATTTTTCTAAAAAATTGAGCAATCAATAGTTATATGAAAAGATGGCCTATAATATGCTTTTTGATAATATCTAATATTTCTTTTTCACAAAAAAAACCATATAAAGTTGGAGAATATGCAAAGTATAAAATTTCATTTGGATTATTAGATGTAGGTTACGGAGAGTTAAATATATCAAAATTGGTTTTAACAAAAAAAACACCAACATACCATATAACAGGAATAGGTAAAACCTCAAAATTTTTTGATATTTTTTTCAAAGTTAGAGATGTTTATGAAACATATATTGACACCAACACATTTTTGCCTGTGAAATTTTTAAGAGATGTATACGAGGGAGGGCATATAATAAATCAAAAATACGAATTTAACCATGAAAAAAATCTAGTTTATACTCAAAAAAAACAATTTAAAATTTCAAATGATAGCCAAGACATGTTGTCAGCTTTTTTCTATGCAAGAACATTCAATAAAGAAAAAGTATTGTCTGACAGTGTTTTTAATATACCTATTTTTATGGATGATGAAAATTATTTTTTAGAAGTAAAATTTTTGTATAATGAGGTTTTAGAAACAAATTTAGGTAACATTAAATGCATGGTTTTTCAGCCAAAAATGCAAGAAGGAAGGGTTTTTGAGGATGGTGAAGATATGAGAATATGGATTTCAGACGATGAAAATAAAATGTTGTTTAAAGTTGAAACAAAAATCTGGGCAGGAAAAATAAAAGCTGAACTTGAGGAGTATAAAAAGAACACACATCCCATAAATAAAACTTAAAACAGATGAAAAAAATATTTCTTTTGCTTGTTGTCTGTTTTTTGTTTTTTATATTATTTATAAAAAAAGAAAAAAAAGAAGTTTATGTACCAAAATATGAATATGGTATTTTGGCTGATTCATTTAAGGTTGTTAAGGATATTGTAAAGCCAAACCAAACTTTAGGTGAAATCCTATATTTTTATCATATTGATCATCCACAAATTAATAAAATTGTGAAAATTGCTAGAAGTACTTTTGATGTCAGAAGAATTAATGCAGGACAAAATTACACACTACTATGTTCCAGGGATTCAACAGATAAAGCAAATTTTTTTATCTATGAAATAGATCCGATTAATTTTGTTGTTTTTGATTTGACAAAAGACATGTCAGTTTATCAGGGACAAAAAGATATCGAAGTAAGATTAAAAAAAGCTAAAGGTGAAATTAATACTTCTTTGTGGATTACCATGGAAAAAAAAGGTCTAAGCCCAAGACTAACACATGAACTTTCAACCATCTACGCATGGACTATAGATTTTTTTAAAATACAAAAAGGAGATGCATTTAAAGTTTACTATGAAGATAGATATATTGACAACAAATATATTGGTATAGGAAAAATTATTGCTTCTGAGTTTATTCACAACAATAAAAGTTACTTTGCATACTATTATAAAGAAAATAATGATCGAGGTGATTATTTTAATGAAAAAGGAGAAACCCTTAGAAAAGCGTTCTTAATGGCCCCTGTTGATTATAAAAGAATATCTTCTAGATATAGTAAAAATAGAAAGCATCCCGTTACAGGAAGATGGAAAGGTCACTTTGGTACAGATTATGCGGCTGCTACGGGAACCCCAATTTGGACTACTGCGGATGGTATTATTGTTAAGGCTTCCTATACAAGAAACAATGGGAATTATGTAAAGATTAAACATAATAGTACGTATACAACCCAATATTTACATATGTCTAAAATAAAAAATGGAATTAAAAAAAACGTAAAAGTGAAGCAAGGACAAATAATAGGTTATGTTGGTAGTACAGGATTAGCTACAGGCCCACATGTTTGTTACAGATTTTGGAAAAATGGTAGACAAGTGGATCCTTATAAACAAAAACTACCCCCTGGAGATCCAATTAAAAAAGAAAATTATAATAATTTCATGATAGTTAAGGACAGTCTATCTAGACAGATATCGGCTCAATAAAGGTTTATTTTGAAATGAAAAAGAGCATTATAATTTTATTTTTGATTTTAGCAAACACAACACATTCTCAGAACACATTTATTGAAAATAAGGGTCAATTACCATTAAATGTTATATGCAAGGCACATTTACCCTCAGGCGAACTTTATGTTGAGGAGGGGAAATTCACATATGTGTTTTACAATCAAAATCAGATTAAAGAAAGCCATAACTCTATTAATTCAAGAGATTATATTGACGCGTATTCATACAAAGCACATTTTCTTAATTCTAATGAAAACACAACCTTTTTTCTTGATAGCGCTAGTAAGTATTATGAAAATTATTTCATCGGAAACAAGGACAACTGGGTAAATCATGTTAGGACGTTCAAGCAATATACTCAAAAAGAAATATATGATGGTATTGATTTAGTCATGTTTTCGACAGAAAATAAATTAAAGTATGAGCTACATTTACAACCTAATGCAAATACAAAAGACATAGAGATAGAATATGAGGGACTGGAGAGTATTGACATATTAGATGGTGACTTAATTTGTAATACAGCTTTTAGTACGACCATAGAACATAAACCCTTTTCGTATCAAATTTTAGACGGGGTGTTGATTGAAGTAAAATGTTTTTATAGATTAAAAAATAATATTGTATCATTTGTTTTTCCAAATGGATATGATAAATCAAAAAAACTAATAATTGACCCTACACTTGAGTTTTCGACGTTTTCAGGCTCATTCGCTAACAACTTCGGTTACACAGCAACATATGATGATTTTGGTTTTTTGTATAGTGGAAGTACTGTTTTTGGTTCTGGTTATCCAACTACTACAGGAGCTTTTCAAGTCAACTTTTCATCAGGTACAGTTGACATTGGTATTACAAAGTATGACACAACAGGAACACAAATGATATATTCAACATACTTAGGAGGTGACGCTGATGAATTACCACACAGTATGGTAGTCAACTCTTCAAACGAACTTTTTGTTTTTGGCACAACCAGTTCATTAAATTTTCCAACATCAGATGGAGCATATCAAACTAACTTTAATGGCGGAACATATTATGGAGTTGGAGGTTTGGGTGTTACTTTTAATAATGGCTCAGATATTTTTGTTTCTAAACTAAGTGCAAATGGCGGGAATCTATTATCATCTACTTACATTGGAGGAAGTGAAAATGATGGGCTAAACATTCACGTTCCAATTAATAAAAATTATGCTGATGAAGTTAGAGGTGAAATAGATATAGATAAAAATAACAATATTTACATAGCTACATGTACAAAATCCCCAGACTTTCCTGTTACAAACTCGTTTCAATCAAGTTATAATGGAGATCAAGAAGGGTGTGTTTTTAAAATGGACAATCAACTTAGCACAATTATTTGGTCCACTTTTTTAGGGGGCTCAAAACATGACGGCATATTTTCATTAGCGTTTGACAAGGAAAGTAATATTTTAGTAACAGGAGGGACTATATCTAATGACTTCCCAACTACACCAAACTCATATAAAAGCACAAAAATGGATTCAGTTTTACCAGATGCTTTTGTAACATCTATACGTAATGATGGTAGCTCTATTATTAGCTCAACTTTTTACGGTGAACCAAATTATCATGACCAATCATATTTTATTGAACTAGATTCTGAAGAACAAGTTTATATTTATGGACAAACAAAGGCACCCGGAACTAATTTCATATATAATGCGAATTATTATGTTATTGATGGTGGTCAATTTATTACAGCCTTCTCAAAAGATCTTAGCACAATAAAAAAATCAACAGTATTTGGAACAGGCAGAGGTACACCTGACATCTCACCCACTGCCTTTTTAGTAGATGTTTGTGGCAACATATATATTTCAGGCTGGGGTTCTGATGTGCAAGGTTCATCACCTAGTGATCCTGATCCATGGACCGCTTTATCAACATTTAATATGCCAATAACAAACAATGCTTTTCAGTCAACAACAACAGGTCACGATATATATCTTATGGTTATAGATACAGATTTAGACAGTTTAGTATATGCTACATATTTGGGTGGAGACCAAAGTAGAGAACATGTAGATGGTGGAACGTCAAGATTTGATAAAAAAGGAACTATTTATCATGCGGTTTGCGCTGGTTGTGGTGGTTATTCAGACTTCCCTATTGAACCAAATCCAGGAGCAGTATCCACAGTAAATAACGGTGTAGGTAGTGCATGTAATAGCGCTGTTTTTAAATTTGATTTTAATTTTCCAATAGTTGTTGCAAATTTTTCGACGTCTCTTGTTAGTTGTAATCCAATAATTAGTTTTCAGAATGTTAGTTCAATAACACCATCTACTATATTTTCATGGGATTTTGGAGATGGAAATTTTTCCACGTTAAAAAGTCCGTCTCACAATTATTTATTTCCAGGAGAGTATGACGTTACACTAACTGTAATAGATCCATTGGGTTGTAACTTAATAGATTCGATTACTAAAAAAATCACAATTTTGTCAAATCAGTCAGATTCATTACAGCCAATAACAAAATGTTCTAATGAATCTGCACAGATTGGCGTAGCATACACTGACCCAAACTCATTATATTCATGGTATCCAAATATTGATTTGATAGGATCAAATACTCCAAACCCTATTTGCACATCACTAATTTCAAGACAGTATTATATGATTATAGAAAAAGGGGCGTGTAAGGATACGATATATCAAAAAGTCAACTCAACACTTGTAGATATACATGGTCTTAATGATACAGTTATTTGTGAAAATCCTATTTTATATAAAATTGAACATAATGGAGAGCAAGTCATATGGTCTTCTAGTCTAAGTTTTTTAGACACATTAAGCATGAGTGAATCCATTATAATTTCTGATACAGGAGTTTATTATGTTAAATCAAAACTTAATTCTTGTTTTGATGTTGAAGAGATTAATGTAAAAGTTGGGGAGGTAGAATTAAACTTATTATCGGAGATAAAATATTGCAAAGATTCGGTTTTATTAGAAGTTGATTATAGTGGCACTTCCATTATTTGGTCTTCTAATAATATTTTTTCTGATACAATTTCTACAAACGCTAATATTTATGCTACCAGTTTAGGGTATTATTATGTAAAAACAAGCTCAGGTATTTGTAGTGCAATAGATAGTATTTTAGTTGTTTCAGAGAACATAAATATTTCACTTTTTGGAAATGATATATGTTATGGCGACAGTGTATTTGTTGGCTTATCTAATTTAAACCCGTCTGTTCCGATAATAAGTTATAGCTGGAATAATACAAATTTAAATGTTGAATCAATTATAGATACACCAAAAGTATCAAAATGGTATGTTGTTGAGGTCTTAAATATTGATCAATGTATTTTAAAAGACTCTATATATATTAACGTACATGATAATCCAAAGATAGATTCAATTTTTCCCTTCTCAGAATCTATATTTTTAGGTCAACAAGTTATATTACAAGTTGCAACAACGGATATGATATATTGGCCTTACTTTGGAACTAATGAAAAGAAACAAATCGATAACCCCACAACAAATACATGCTATATTTTTGAAGTGTTTAATGAATACAACTGCGTTATTAAAGATACTATATGCATTAAAGTTTTAGATGTTTTTTGTAACGGAGAAGCGATAACAATACCAACGGCTTTTAGTCCTAATCAAGACGGAAAAAATGAAACATATTATGTTTTAGACAATAGCAATATAATTACAAAATACAAATTAGAAATATTTAATAGATTAGGTCAAAAAGTTTTTGCTAGTACAGATAAAAACGAACACTGGAACGGGACATACAAAGAAAATCATCTTTCTCCTCAAGTATTTGATTTTTATTTGGAAATCACATGTGTAGGAGAAAAGAAGTTATTTAAAAAAGGAAATATAACTCTTATAAAATGAGAATAAGTCTTATCCTTATATTTCTAATAACAATATTTAATGCAACAGCACAGGACATCCATTTATCGCAGTATAAAAACTCTACTTTTTTTACAAACCCATCATTTACGAGCTTTCAAAGTTCCGACTATCAAGTTTTATTACAAAAAAGAGACCAGTGGCAAGCTGTTGCAGATCCGTTCAGTACATTTATAATGTCAATCGAAGCAAAAAACGGGATAAAAAAAAACTCCTATGGAATTCATTTTATGAACGACATAGCGGGTGACGCTAGGTATCAAACCTCAGGATCAATTATTAATTATAGTAAATCTATAAGATATAATTCTAATACATTTTTTGCGATTGGTTTAAGCGCAGGTCTTTATCAAAGAAAAATTTCGTTTGATAATTTAATTTTTATTGAAAAAGAAAACTTTGATAATGTAAGTTTTTTTTACCCCGACATAAATTTTGGCTTCTTAAACAAAAAAACTATTAATAATACTATTGATTTATATAGTGGGTTATCTCTTTTTCATATAAATCGACCTAACCAGTCGCTTTTGCAAAGCGAAAAGGAGTTATTACACACAAGAATAAATATACACACAAAAGCTAATATTTTAATACATGATAGCTGGAAAATTACTCCTCATATTTTTTTTTCAAAACAAAACGTTAATGAAGAGTTTATAATCGGCTCAGATCTACACTATTTGTTATATGAAGAAAAGAATATAATTTTTGGATTTGGCACAAATTATCGTCATAAAGATGCGGTTTATTGGAATGCTAATATTAAAGTTAGTAGTTTTGAATTACGATTAAATTATGATGTAAACATTTCATCACTTAAAACAGCTTCAAACTATAATGGAGCATATGAGTTTTTGCTTTCATATAAATGGAATAGAAAAGAAAAACTTAAACAGATAATTAATATTAAACAAAAAAAATGCCCAAAATATTTGTAACCATTTTAGTTTTTTTAACACAAATTAATAGTGTTACGTCACAAGAAATAATCATTAATATCTTATCTGAAAAAACAAATACGAAGTTAGGTTCAGAGTTTAATTTTACAACTTCAGATGACATTAACGCATTTTATTCATCATCATCAATTGAAAAAAACCACTATAAAACAAGGGTGTTCAAAACAAAATTTATGGACGGAAAATGGCAAACAGGAAAACAAGTTAATATTGATGGTTTTTATAATGTAGGAAATATTTCTTGTGATTCGACAAGATGTTATTTTAGTTCATGTGATACATTAAACAATTGCAAAATATTTTATTACAACATAGATGATAAAAGTGTCTATATTGACGTAGGAGAGTTAATAAACTCTCCAAATACAAGTAACACACAACCACACATTACAACCCACAAAAATCAGAAAGTATTATATTTTGTTTCTAATCGTCTTGGGGGAATTGGGGGATTAGATATATGGGTCAGTATCTTAGGAAGAAATGGTGATTTTGGATCTCCTCTAAATTTAGGAGAAAAAGTAAATTCATTTGCAGATGATGTAACACCTTATTATAATAAATGGACTGAAGAAATTTATTTTTCAACTAATAAAGAAGATAAAGTTTTTAATATCTATAAGTCTTCGGGAAAAATAAATAAATGGGACGAGCCAATAAAAGAAAAAAACCTTAATTCAAAAGCAGATGATTTATATGTATATTTTGTCAAAAAAAATAAAGGTTATTTTTCTTCAAACAGAGGAGACACATCTTGTTGTATGAATAATTATACTTTTAGTTTTAAATCACCTCAAGACACAACTGTAGACACACATTTTCAGCTTAATTTCTTGCCCTTAAACCTGTACTTTCATAACGATGAACCAGAACCAGGAACTATAAAGAAAACTACCAAAAAGACATATGAACAGACTTATATTACATATTTTCAAAAAGAAGACTTATATAGTGAAAAAAGCGAAAATGACAATAGTGTAATAAATTTTTTTAATGATAGCATTAAGGGTAATTACAATAGACTTAATAATGTTTTAGATCAAATTTATATGCGTTTAATAAAAGGACATCAAATAACACTATATATTAAGGGTTATGCATCCCCCTTGTATAATGCGGATTACAATATAAATTTATCTTCTAGAAGAATTAGTAGCCTAATTAATTATATAAACGAATATAAATCAAACATTTTTAAACAATATATTTATAATAAAAAATTAAAATTTGTCATTATTCCATATGGAGAGAGCAAATCATCAAGCAATACAAGTGCTGATCCAAAAAACAAAAAACTATCAGTATATAGTTTGGATGCAATGTTAGAAAGAAAAATTCAGATTATCGATGTAATAATTGAAGACTGATTTAATAGCAGAAAAATTTGTGTGCAAAAACCTATTATCAGACCAAGTATAAGTTGTGGTATGGTGTGGGCGTCTTCATTATATCTAGAGAAAGTAATAATTACAGAAAAAAGAAGGAAAACAAAAACCAAAAACAAATTGTTTTCTATTAAAAAATTGCTTGACACAAATACAGCTAACATGTTTCCAGAAGCTAATGTATGGAGACTAATTTTCCAGAAAAATGAAATTACTAATGCAAAAATAGTTAGTATAATTAACCCTAAAAAAAACAATTTGACAAAAGGAAAAACATTTAGACAAGAGTTATTAAATAAACCACCAACAATTAGATATATTACGTTCATTATTAACGGAAATATTCGATCTTTACTCTCATGCATTTCAAAAGACCCTATAAGTTTCAGTTTAACTAAAATAACACTTGTTAGAACAGGTAAAATAGTGCATACAAGAAAAAACAGTATATAAAGTGATTTTATACAAAAATTATCAGAACTAGAATTTAGTAATATTGGTGTAAAATTAAATAGAGTAACCAATACAATAAATGGAATAAAAACAGGGTGAAAAACATACGAAATAAGTTTAGAAAAATTCATTATAATTTTTTTCTAAGCCTAGAAACAGGTATTTTAAGTGTTTCACGATATTTTGCTGTTGTTCTTCTAGCAATGTGGTACTCTTCTTTTCCCAAGAGATCAGCTAGTTCATCATCAGTAAAAGGCTTAGATTTGTTTTCATTGTTTATAAGCTCCAATAGTTTTGTTTTTATTTCTTTAGTAGAGATAATTTCACCATTATCTTTCCTGTAGGCTTCTGAAAATAATTCTTTAATTTTAAATGTTCCAAAATGTGTTTCTATATATTTAGAGTTGCTAGCTCTTGAAATAGTTGAAATATCTACACCAACATTCTGTGCTATGTCTGAAAGTTTCATTGGTTTTAAATCTTTTTCAGCCCCAGAAACAAAATATTTCATTTGATATTCTACTATAGACGTTACTATTTTTAACAATGTGCTTTCTCTTTTGATTAATGCGTCTTTAAACCACCTGGCTCTTTCAATTTTCTCAGATAGAAAATCAGATGTATTTTTATCTTTTGTGTTGTTTAATAAATCAATATAATATTTACTTATCCTAATACTGTTGTTTTTTAGTTTTATTGCAGAAATTACAGGAATCTCATTTTTAATTGTAACATTGAAATCTGAAGTTATATATTCAATCGTCATATTTGGATTTTTAGAAAACCCAGAACTTGGTATAGGATTCAAAGACTCTATTATTTTGTAAATTGCCTTCAAATTATTTTCGTTAATTTTATATTCAGAAATTAAAAAATCAAAGTTTTTATTTACGAAGTATTTGTAGTGTTTTTCAAGTATATTAAAAGCTACCTTTTCATTAGGAAAATTTTTTTCTAATTGAAGCAACAAACAATGATTTAAATTTCTTGCGCCCACTCCAACCGGCTCAAGAGACTGAAGTTTTTCAAGACAAACCCCTAGTTTTTCCTCATCTATATTTATATCTTCTTGAGTTAATAAGTCATTAGAAATTGTATGTAAATCAGATGATAGAAAGCCGTAACTATCCAAGCTATTTATTAAATAATTTATCAAAAAGGTTTTTTTATCGTCTAATTCTAAATTGATCAATTGCTCGCTTAAATAGTTCTCCAAAGTTTCTTTTTTATCTTCAATTTGAACAAGATTAAAATCATTTTTAGTATTGTGAAAATTAGATAACCCAGTGTTGTTTTCACTAAAAACATCTTCTTCATTTTCTTCATTTTCTTCCAAAGTTGGATTATCTTCTAACTCTTTTTGAATTCGTTCCTGTAATGATGTAATGGGGATTTGCAATAAATTTAAGAACTGAATTTGTTTAGTGCTTATATTTTGGTTAAGTTTTTGCTGTAATTTTTGTTTACCCATTGTTAAAACTCAGCATTTTTTGGGGTTCTTGGGAAAGGTATAACATCTCGTATATTTTTCATACCAGTCACAAACATTACTAAACGTTCAAATCCTAAACCAAAACCACTATGCTCACATGTTCCAAATTTTCTTGTATCTAAATACCACCACAGATGTTTTTCATCTATATTCATTTCCTTCATTCTTTTTTGCAAAATATTTAAACGCTCCTCTCTTTGAGAACCCCCAACTATTTCTCCTATATCAGGAAATAATATATCCATTGCCCTAACTGTTTTCTTATCTTCATTCAGGCGCATGTAAAATGCTTTTATTTCTTTAGGATAATCGGTAATTACAACAGGTCGTTTAAATTCTTTTTCAACTAAATACCTTTCGTGTTCTGACTGTAAATCATCTCCAAAACCGTTTATTTGAAAACTAAATTTCTTTTTTTTATTTGCCTTAGAGTTTAGTAAAATTTTAATAGCTTCAGTATAACTTAATCTTTTGAATTCATTTTCAACTACAAACTTTAATCTTTCTAATAGTGATGATTCTGATCTAAGTTCTTTCTTTAGCTGAGACTCTTCACTTTTTAATCTTGTATTCAAAAACTCTAAATCCAAATTGTTATTTTTCAAGCAATAATTTATACAGTATTTCAGCATCTTTTCAGCTAAATCGATATTATCATTTAAATCTGAAAAGGCAACTTCTGGTTCAATCATCCAAAACTCTGCTAAATGTCTAGAAGTATTAGAGTTTTCTGCCCTAAAAGTAGGTCCAAAAGTGTACACTTTTCCAAGTCCTAGAGCACCTAGTTCAGCCTCTAACTGCCCTGAAACCGTTAAACTTGTTTTTTGACCAAAAAAATCTTTAGAGTAATCAACTTGCCCACTCTTATCTAATGGAATGTTTTTTAAATCATAATTTGTAACCTTAAACATTTCCCCAGCCCCCTCTGCATCGGCACTTGTTATAATAGGAGTATGTAGACTTACGAACCCATTTTTATTAAAAAAGTTATGAATAGCAAATGTTAACGAGTGTCTTATTCTGAATACAGCAGAAAACGTGTTAGTTTTAAATCGTAAGTGTGCATTTTCTCTTAAAAACTCTAAACTATGCTTTTTTGGTTGTAAAGGATATTTATCAGCATCAGCTTTTCCAAGAACTACTATTTTATCAGCAAGAATTTCAACAGATTGCTTACTTCCTGCTGAATTTTTTAACAATCCACTTACAGATATACATGATCCAGTTGTTATTTGTTTTATTATTTCTTCACTTATTGATTTACTTTCGCAAACTATTTGAATGTTTTCAATTGTTGATCCGTCATTAAGAGATATAAAAAAAACATTCTTACTACCCCTTCTGTTTTTAACCCAACCATTAACGATAACACTTTTATCTGTGATTTTTTTTGGATTGATTAATATGTCGTTAATTTTCATACTTAAATTTTTATTTTTTAATGGATATAAAGTTTCTATTAGTATAGAAATTTAAGAAACAGGATATTTTTTTAAAAGGTTACATGCTGCTTTTATTATAGCGTCTTCATCATAAAAACACTCTGCATAGAGCTCTTTTTGTGTTCCGTGTGAAACAAACTTATCAGGAATTCCTAATATTTTAACATTAGCACTGTAGTTATTTTTTGCCATAAATTCTAATACTGCACTTCCGAACCCACCCTGCACGCATCCATCTTCAATAGTTATAATTTTATCAAAGGTCTTAAAAATTTTGTGGAGCAAAGTTTCATCAATCGGCTTCACAAATATCATGTTGTAGTGTGCAGCACTGAACCCAATCTCTTTAAATTTCTTTTGCGCATTAATTACAAAATTTCCAGGATGACCAATTGATAAAATAGCTAAGTCTTTTCCTTTTTGTATTCTCTCTCCTTCTCCCACAACAATTTCTTTAAATTCTTTTTTCCAGTCAATAATAACACCCTTTCCTCTTGGGTATCTTATTGAGAAAGGTCCTTGATTTGGTTTTTGAGCAGTATACATCAAATTACGCAACTCTACTTCATTTAAAGGAGAAGAAACTACCATATTGGGAATGCATCTTAGGTAAGCAATATCAAATACTCCATGATGTGTTGGTCCATCAGCACCAACCAACCCCCCTCTGTCTAAACAAAAAACGACATTAAGGTTTTGTATAGCAACATCATGAATTAATTGATCATAAGCTCTTTGCATAAATGTTGAATAAATATTACAAAATGGTAGTTTATTTTGAGTTGCTATACCAGCAGAAAAAGTTACCGCATGTTGTTCAGCTATACCTACATCAAAGGTTCTATTCGGCATCTTTTTCATCATTTTGTTTAAAGAACTACCAGAGAGCATAGCTGGAGTTACGCCAATAATTTGCTTGTTTTTTTCGGCTAGTTCAATAATGGTTTCACCAAAAACATCTTGATACTTTGGCGCTGTTTTTGCTTTATTGCCAGAGATAATTTCACCGGTTGTTTTATTAAATAGTCCAGGGGCATGCCATTTGGTGCTGTCCCCTTTTTCAGCCGGTTCATAGCCCTTACCTTTTTTTGTAATACAGTGTAGTATTTTTGGCCCAGGAATTTTTTTTATGTCATTTAATACTGTAACAAGGTGTTCCACATCGTGACCATTAATCGGACCAAAATATCGAAAATTTAATGACTCAAAATAATTACTTTCCCCTAGAACAGTTGATTTTACAGCACTTTCAATTTTTTGTGCAATTTTTTGTGCACTACTACCAAACTTGCTAATTTTTCCAAGAATTTTCCATAACTTGTTTTTTGCTTTATTATATGTATATGAAGTTGATATGTCTGTTAAATATTCTTTTAGTGCACCAACAGCAGGATCTATTGACATACAATTGTCGTTTAATATAACAAGTAGATTTGTTTTTTCCGCACCCGCGTGGTTCAACGCTTCAAATGCCATTCCTGCCGTCATTGCACCATCTCCAATAACAGCAATATGCTGTTTGTCGTTATCTGTATTTGCTATTGCCATACCTAAGGCTGCCGAAATAGAAGTTGATGAATGACCAACACCAAAAGTATCGTATACACTCTCACTCCTTTTAGGAAACCCACTTAATCCTTTGTATATTCTATTACTTGGAAATAAATCTTTTCTTCCAGTTAGTATTTTATGCCCATAAGCTTGATGCCCAACGTCCCAAACTAGTTGATCATAAGGGGTGTTAAAACAATAATGTAATGCAACGGTTAATTCAACTACGCCTAAACTTGCACCAAAATGTCCCCCTTTTTTTGAAACTACATCAATTATATATTGTCTTAATTCATTACTAATTTGAGAAAGTTGATTCTTTTCAAACTTACGTAAATCATCAGGAGTATTTATTTTTTTTAGAAATTCTCCAAGAAGATATTTTTCGCCATCATTCATATAGCAAAGATACTTAAAACTTTTTCAAATAAAACTTATAATTTTCTTTAACATTGTATCGTTAATAATTGAATTGAAGCATATGCAATTTGCAAATTGATCTTATAGAAATTTGCAAGATGATAAATACCAGTTTTTTCTCCATATTTTTTTTGTGTTTTAATGCAATGGTTTTATTTAGTGTTAAAGCTTCTGATACACTTATCACAAATAAAAATGACAACTATGATTTGATTCAGAAAAGAATATTAGAATTAAATAAAAAAACCCCAATAGACTTAAAATTTAACGATCAAGTATTTGATTATATAAACAAGTATTTAAATACAGACAAAAAGTTAATTTCTAAAATGCTAGCCTACTCAGAACATTATTTTCCAATGATGGAAGCTATGTTAGATAAGCATGGGCTTCCTCTTGAACTTAAATATTTATCTATTGTTGAATCCGGATTAAATCCCAAAGCAAGATCAGTTTCGGGAGCTGTTGGTTTATGGCAATTTATGTACTTGACAGGTATACAATATAACTTATCAGTTAGCTCTTATATGGATGAACGTCAAGATCCATTTAAATCAACAGAATCTGCATGTATTTATTTTAAAAAACTATATGAGAATTTTGGAGATTGGTCTTTAGTTTTAGCAGCTTATAATGGAGGCCCTGGTTATATTCAAAGAAAAATATTAGATACAGATATTAATAGTTACTGGAATCTTCAACAACATTTACGAACTGAAACAAGAAATTATGTTCCAAAATTTATTGCTATAAACTATTTAATGAACTATTACAAAGAACATAATATTACGAAAGATGAAGTTAAGATTAGTTTTCATGAGATAGACAGTATAAAATTAAAAAATCAAGTAGATTTAAAAAGCTTAATATCGGTTACTTGCACAAGTAGAGAAGTTGTAGAGTACTTAAACCCATCATATAAACGAAATATTTTTCCAGAATCAGCTTTTATAGTTTTGCCAAAAGAAATTATAAATGATTTTTTACTTAATGAAGAAAGTAATTATAAGACAATCTATCTGATTAATGAAAAACAGATTTTAGTTGATGAGGATAGAATAGTATACAAAGTACAAAAGGGAGATTATCTTGGTAAAATAGCAAATAAATATAATGTCAACATATACAATCTTAAAAAGTGGAACAAATTAAAAAGCACAAAAATTAAGGAAGGAGATAAAATGGTAATATTTGTAGAAAAAGAACATCTAAAAAAAATTAGTTTTGATTCTTTTAGAAAAGAAGAGTATGTGGTTAAAAAAGGTGATACTTTATGGAGTATTGCACAAAAAATTGAAGGGATCACAGTATCAGAGATACAGGAGTTAAATAATATTAAAGAGGGTTATCTTCAACCAGGCACTAAAATTTTAATTCCTATTATATGAGGACATGTTTTTTTATAATAATTACATTTCTATTATTTTCATGCGGTAATAACAACAATATATTACCCTCATCGACAGGAAATAAATCAGATGTTTTGGTAGTAGCATCAGAATTATTTTGGAATAATAATAAATCAAAAATAAAGCAAATATTTGAGCAGCCCATGAGTGGCATAAGTACAGTAGAACCCTCCTTTAAAATAATTCATATAAATCATTTTGAATTTAAAAACATTTTTAAAAGAAACAAAAATATTTTGATTTTTGAAGACAATATCAAAAGTTCAATTCACAAAAATAAATGGGCAAAAAATCAGTTGGCAGTTTTTTTAAAAGCAAATCAAACATTAAATTCAGAAAGCTTAAACAAAACATTAAAAATTTTTGAAGCAAATGAAATAGATTTGATTAAAAATGAAATTAGAAAGAAATCAAATAAATTAATCGAGCAAGACATAAACAATAATTTTTCAGTTAAAACCTTTCTCCCAAACATTTACACTGTAATAGAAAATAAAGAAGATTTTTTTTGGGCTACTTATAACCCCCCAAATATCGAAGAAATACAACACATAATGTTTTTCGTTATTCACTCAAAATCACCAAGTGACACAAAGTGTTTAAATTATACAGATAGCGTTATATCTAATAATATATTTGGAAATAAAGACAATACTTACGTGAAACTAGAAGAATTATATCAACCAATTTGTGATAATAATATATGTAGAGGCTTATGGAAGTTAGAAAACGGATTTATGGGCGGACCATTTTTATTGAAAAAGTATTATAGAGATGAAAAAACTATAATTTCTGTGGGTTTAGTTTTTGCTCCACAAAAAAATAAAAGAGACTATATGAAAAACCTAGAGGCTATTCTATGATAAGCTTTTTCCTTAGAGTTTTTTCCTCACATATAATTTCAGCGACATAATACCCGCTACAAATATCTTTTATGTTGATATTATTTGATGACTCTGTAAATGTGTGTTGTTTAATTAAAGCTCCAGAAATACTATAGATATTTATGCTGTAATTATTTTTGTTTAAATAATTGATATTTAGATAATTTTTTGCTGGATTAGGATAAATGCTTAGCCTCTTTTTTGTTTCTTTCACGTATGTTGATACACATGCGCTTACACAATCTCCTAGTGATAAATACTGTCCACTTCCATCTCCTGGATCTTGACAGTCACCGACATTAACACAATTATACGATTCAGGTACTACGCATTTTTTTTGGAAAATCATATCATAATAAAAGTAATAGTATTGATTGGGCCACCAAGAAGAATTTGATGTTTTGATTGTAACCAAATCACCTATGTTGTAAGGATATGTTGTGTTGGCTCTGTTCCGATATAAAAAAGAACCTTGTGTTCCTATTCCAAGTCTCATGCTTTGTCCTGCTGGAATTTCAAAATTAAGAGTAAGTCTTTGTTTTCCTGGATAAACAGCATGTGTTGTATCATCAATAATTTGTCCTAGACTATCTCGAACTTCAAATTTGATACTGTTTTGATATTGAGCATAAAATACAGCCGACTCTAATATACACTCTTCATTTGCATCAAAAACTAATGCTGCTGTAGAGTTAGCTCCAAAAAAACCACCCAATCCAAATGAAGTATCAAGCTCACCACCTAATGTTTGCAATGTATTAGCGTTCGAGTTATAGTTAATAGCATTTGGATTATCACAACCAAGAATGGCAGGTATACAAGACCCATCGTCAAAACATGCAATAGAATCAAAGTTAATTGAATAAGGATCAGTACAGCCAGAAAAATAACAACAGCTACCATCATCTTGAATTGCTAATGAGGAATAGTTTGCAGCATTTAGATCTGTACATCCACAATCAACTCCAAGTCGGTATTTGTAAATATTTTTTGGAAAAGTCCAGGGATAAGTCCATTTATTGCTACCTAGCAAGAAATAAACACTACAACCAATTATAAAATTTCCCGGGGCCCATATAGAGTTGCCGGGGTTTGAGGGTAGTTGAGTCCATGTGTCCATTACAGGATTATATTCCCAAAACTCACATTCAGCAAGTGGATAGTGATTATCTCCATCACCACTTAAAATATATCCTTTTCCTTGATAAGAAAACTGTGTCCCAGCAACTCTTGCTTGTGATGGAAATTGTGACATCATTTGCCAACTATCATTAGAGGGGTCATATCTATAAAAATCATTATAAATAAATAGAGATGAGTTTGGATTACTTCCAGGTCCTGAAATAGAACCATGACCAAACCCAACATAAGCATAGTTTCCTATACCAAAAAAATATGGGTGGTGTCTTCCATTTGCCGGGATACCAGTTTTTTGTAACCAAGTATTATTTGTTATATCATACTCCCACCAATCGCTTAAACCTGAACTAGTGGAATTACTCCCGCAACCAACAAAAATTTTATCTCCGACATTAACCATAGCAGGGTGGTCTCTACCAATACCTGGAAATGGCGCTAACTGAGACCAAGAGTTGTTTGCGATATCATATTCCCACCAATCATTTGGGTGTACAGAATTGGAATCTGAACCAAAACCAATATAAGCCTTATTATTAACTGCAACTCCATACGCAAATCCCCTAACACCTCCAGGAAAGGAATTTAACTGAGTCCAACTATCATTTAAAGAATTATACTTATAGACATTATCGGTGTTGCTACCTGTTATTACATAAGCATCATCTCCATATGAAAAGGTAACGGGGTGATGAACACCTACAAATGGAAAATTTCCTATACTTTCCCAGTTTTGGGATACAGCAAGTAGTGGGGCAAAAATGATAATAAATAGAAGTTTTTTCATGGAAATAATTTTTAACAAATATAAAAATCATTTAATATTTGTAAAGCTTCTTTTTAAATTAAAATAAATAAGCATCACTATTTTATGATTAACTTCTTTTTTTGGGTGTTATCTTCAGAAGTCAACTCAATTATATAATAACCGCTTGATAAACCAGCTGTAAAAACCCGATTAATAGGCTTATTAAAAGTAAATCTTTTTACTAATAAACCCGTAATAGTGTAAATGTCAACCTTATAGTTATTTTTGTTCGGGAAGTTAATAATAAAAGAATCTTTAGTTGGATTTGGATATAAAGTAAAACTATCTGAGCTTATGTTTTGAAAATTAGTATTAGTATTATTTAAACTACTTGTCCAAACCCCTCTACCATAAGTTGCTGCGCTAATCGTACCTTCTAAATTTTGAATTTCAAGTTCACGTACAATAACATTTGGCAGTCCATTCATATATGGCATCCAGTCTGTCATATCATTGTTTTTATAGTATACCCCAATATCTGTACCAATATATAAATCGCCATTTGAAAAAGGTTGGTTTACAATACAGTTTACAGGCAAGTTTGGCAAATTATTTCCGGTAATATTAGTCCAACTTTGTCCTCTGTCAAGAGATTCATATACTTTGTGAGCACTATTATATTCTGAAAAAGTAATCCAAATATGATCTGGATTCGTTGAAGAAACAGCTATATCAGTCATATTAAAGTTTGGCAGGCCTGGTTTTATGTTTTCCCAAGAAGTTCCTCCATTTGTTGTAACCTTAAGCCTACTGTATGTTCCCGCATAGATATAATCTTGATTGGATGGTGCTAAGCCAATAAACCTTACTGATTGCCCCCCACTTACATTATATGATATTGAATCCCAAGAGTTGATGCTGCCCGAAATATCTCCACCTAAAAAGGAACGATAAATTTCATCATATCCAGCTACAATTAAAAGAGGATTGTTTGGGTGAATTTCATAAGGTGTAACCCAACCTCCTTCGTAATTTACAGGTTTAATATTGTCCCAATCAGCCCCACCATTGTAAGATTTTCTCATACCTCCATATTGAAATTCTGCATAAATAATATTATCGTCATAAGGATCAATAGCACACTCCATTCCATCGCCACCCATTATAGCATCCCAAACATTATTAGTCAACATTTCTGTGCCATTATCTTGAGCGCCAGCAACAATTTTTTTTTCGTTTGATTGAGAGACTCCTAATTTATAAAATTGTGAAATTTCTAATCCATCACTGATGTCAAGCCATCTATTTAGATCATTTCTCCATTTATAAATACCACCATCATTACCAGCGTATACTGAGTTATTTAATGGATTAAATTCAAGTGCATGCTGATCTACATGCATATATGAATAATTTGACCCATTTCCACTACTTGCATTAATATCCCAATTTTGTCCCCCATCATTAGATTCCCACAAATTAATACCCCCTACATAAATATGGTTTTCGTCACTTGAAGAAACTCCTAAACTTAAATCATACCATGATTGACCACCGGTTGATGTACCGTCTGTACTTCTTCCCAATATATTAGGAGAATTAGATTGTAGATTCCATGTAGTTCCTGAGTCTATTGATTTATAAATGCCATGATAGCTATCGTCAGTAGCAGAAAAAAGGGCATAAACGACAGTTGGATTTGAAATTGTAACTGCTAGAAGAGGCCTATCTTTTCCTGATGTCGCCATACCTGAATTACTTAGTTGCCAAGTTGCTCCACCATCAACAGAACGATATATATTTGAACCACCATTAGATTGCTTAGCAGCATATATAATTTCTGGTGAAAATGGTTTAAATTCAATATCTCGCCACCTGCCAGTTATACCAACAACTGCCCAACTTGCACCCGCATCTGAACTTACCATAATATTATTATTTGTAGCTACAAAAAGACTATCTGTGTATCTTGGGTTTATAATTATTTTGTTTATTCTGTATTCCTGTAAAATATTATAACTTAGTCCGGTAGTATCCCAACTATTACCGCCGTCGATGGATTTCAGTATGCCAATACTGTAAGTGTCGGATCCATTTGCATCTCCTGTGACAACATACATTATTTGTGAATTATTTGGGTTGATTGCAATGTGAGATATTCCAATAACAGGAAGGTTATCGGTATTTGTACTCCAGCTATTACCTCCATCATCACTTTTCCATATACCACCTGACGGAGAACCTATCCAAATTTTATTTGTATCAACCGGATCGAACGCAATACAGTTAACCCTACCATTTCCTCTTTTTTTACCGTTAGAAAGAATAATAGGCGTGTTAATCGGACCTTTAGAAATCCAATTGGATGCGTTGTTAGAAATATTCTTTTTTCTTTTTTCTTTTAACCATTCTTTATAAAGCTGATCGTATTTAAATTCAGAATTACTTGTTTTTCTCTGCATTATAAAATCCATGTTCCTAGCATATGGTTTATGACCAACAGCATTAGGATATGTTTTTCTATATTTTTTAAAAGCTTCAAACTTTTCTTCAATGTTCGCGTTAGGGTTTTCAATCAATAAACTTTTTTCCCATACCTGTGAACTTATCGTAAAAGACAAAAGAACACTAAATGATAGTAAAAATATTTTTCTCATATATTAAAAGTACGTGTGCAAAGATACGGTAAAATTTCTTCCGCTTGATGACAACCCTGACCCAAACAGCTTATAATGTGCATCTAATATATTTTTAACCCCAAAGGATAAAGATAACGAATCGTCTATTTTTCTTGTATAGGTTGTGTTAAGAGTAAACCATGATGGGTTTCCTTCGTTTGTAGCCTCCTCTATATTATCAACGCCAGCATTATCGTAATTTTTTGTTTTTTTATCTGCGTTATAAAGAATATAAAAGTCATAAATATTTTTTTTAGCTAGGTATTTCAAGTTAAAATTTGTGTTCAAAGGAGGTATATGCGCTAATGGATTGTCATTTTTTTCATATCCGATTAGGTAATTTACCGATGAATTTAAAATTAGTTTTTTTGAAAACGTCGTTATAATATTAATGTTAAATCCATTAATATTAGCGCTTTCAATATTTTTATTCATCTGAATTCTTAAAGAATCCCCATCATAGAAAAACAAAGTATCATTGTTTAGTGAGGCTTTATCTCTTGAAATAGCGTCTGAAATATTAGTTGCAAATAGCTGAATATTTAATTTAATAAATTTTGCAATTTTTGCATTAAGACCAAACTCAATGTTTTTACTTCTTTCGGGACTAAGATTTATATTTGGAATAACTACATATCCATTTCCTTTGGAAAATATTTTCCCAACATCATCAATATTTGGATTTCTAAATCCAGTGTAAAAACAAGAATTAAAAGATAAATTTTTAGAAAAGGTATAGTTGATTAACATAGAATTAACAAGCGAATTATTTTTATTTAAAATTTTCTCAAAAGGAAAAGAAAAGGACTCGTTAGGCTTAAAATTAGCCTCTAAAACATTGTAATTATATCTACTACCTAAGTAAGCTTTTGTTTTTTTATTAATAATAAAAGAAAGCTGATAATATAGAAATACATCTTTCACTAGACTTCCATTATTTGGATATCTAGTAGATGCATAATAATAATTATTTGTATTACTTTGATTATATGCTGAAGACTCCACTAATTGTTTTTTCCCTCCAAAACCATAATTAAGTTCTAATAATTTAAACTGTTTTGTTAAATTTAGATTTGCATCAAAAATCATTAAGTCTTCAATTCTATTAGTAATGGTATTAGAACTTGATTTTTGTACATGTCTAGATTCAGTTAACTTTTGAAATGCAAGCATAACAGTTAATTTGTCATGAAAAATATTGGTGCTCTCGTTAACAAAAGATGCTGATTGTAAAAATCTTTTTTGTGGTCCGTAGTACCAGCGCGAATATTTACTTCCATTTTCATTAATATCATTTAGTTTATCAAATCGATTTATAACAGAGGAGGTTGAGAATTGTGTGTTAAATAAAAGCGATTTGTTATTTTCAAGTGGAACCATAGTTTTATGAATAAAATCTGCTCTCCAATAGTTTGTTTTTAATTGTTCATTTTTTTTGGTTATGTTAGTCTCCTTACCCCATTCATCATATTCATGTAATCTATTATTACCCATAAATAAATTGTCAGCTTTTTTAAAAGAAAAGCCTGTGAAAAAATATAAATTTTTAATATAGTAATTAGCCTTATAGTTTAACATATTTGTATTTGAAGAGCTTTCATAATTTTGATTAAAATGATGCCTAGAAATATTTTCTTTTACTGGATTTGAAGTGTTAAAAATTAGAGCATTCCCCATTGCACCATCGCCATAAACTACTGATGATGGACCAGTAACTAAATTAATTGTTTTTAAGAAAAATGGATTTATGCTTGACGAGCTTTGGGTATGTCCGCTTCTGTAAATCGTGTTGTTTAGTGAAATGCCATCAATTGTAATTAAGAGCCTGTTTGCTTCCATACCTCTAAAATTTGGACTCCCTCCACCAGGTTGGCTTTCTTGTACTGAAACACTTGATTGTTCTTTTAAAATTTCAGAGATGGAAGGACTAGTAGATTTAATGTAATCAATAGGTATAATTACTTCAGACCCTTTAAATGACGCGTAAATATTATTTTTTTCATTAAAATTTATTTCTTGCAAAAAATTAGTCTTAGGACTAATTTTAATTAGCTTGGTAATATTTTTTTTAATTATTTTTTTATCATTATAGCCGACATGTGTTATATTAATAACATCTTGTGAATCAAACATGTTAATATTTAAAAAACCATTTTTGTCAGAAATACTATTCTCATCATTGCAATAAAAAACTACATTTTCAATAGCATTATTTGTTATACTATCTACAACCTTAATTATTTGAGCATTAGTAAAAACAGGTAAAATTACTATAAAGAGTATTTTTTTCAAAACATAACAGATTTGATTATTTTTTGAGACATAAGGTTGTTGAGATCATGGCTATGAATTTTGTAATATTTGATTAAACAAGAAAGAACCTCAGATTTTTTTTCTGTACTTAATGTGGTAGATTCGTTCTTAATCAAACACCTAAAAACACTTGATAAGCTAATGTTTAAGGTGTTAATGTTTTTTGTTTTTACAAATCTAGCCTTTTCAAGATCAAAGTATGGATTTGAAATATTTTCTATAGAAGGCTGAAAGCCTAAATAAGAACTTAGTTTAATCAGAAAAACAAATATAAAATCGTCATTGATTAAGTTTTTTGTCAATAAATATTTTTTTGTTTCCCAAATAAATTCAAATAAATATTTATCTTCAAAATTCTCTTTTGTTGTTTTTAAGATTACCTCGGCAATAAAAATTGACAAAAGGTTTACGTTGGGATTAATATAATTATAATTTATACTTTCAAGTAAATCTATTTTTTTCAAGTATTGTAATGTAGAATTATCTTTATGATTGACTGATATTTCGGATAACTTTAAAGGCTCAAAACACACTAGTTTTTGTTTTGATTTTTTTTGACGAACCCCTTTTACAATAAAACTTTGTAAACCTTTTTTACGTGTTAGCATTTTTGATACAATTGAACTTTCGCCGTATTTTATATACTTAAGTGCTATTGCTTTTGAGCTATATGATGTCATTTAATAAAAACTATTTTTCCTTCAACCTTTTCTTTTCCTATTTCGTCGGAGCTAAACAAAATATATACACCAGAACCAACTCGCTCTCCATTTTTATTTTTACCATCCCAAATAGCTTGACCCCCTTGAGCAAAACCTTCATATACCAGGTCTCCATTTATATCAGTGATTTTAAAGTTTGCATTAGTACTTAACCCATCGATAGCTATTAGGCCAAAATAAGTTTCTTTAACAGGGTTTGGAAAGACTTTTACTGTTTTAGTGTTAACAGCACCTTTTGTTGCGGAAGAACGATAAGATAGTAGTCCCTTTGAGGTACCTATATAAACCTCACCAGTTTTATTATTTAATGTTAACGCAGTAATATTGTTCGAGAATAGTGGGCTGTTTTCTGAAGTAAAATGTTCAATCTGTTCTAATCCATCAGCTGAAAGTAAATACAATCCAGATCTTTCTGTGCCAACCCATTTTCTATTTGCTCCATCAATAAGAATTTGTGTTATTTTTTCTTCACTAAGTAAATATTGACCATAATCACCTTCTTGAATTAAAATTTGCTCAGCATCAAAATTATATTCAGAAAACATATTAGCCGGGTTGTAAAAAACAGAAATTCCCTTGTCAGTACCGACCCATATCTCACCATCTAAATCTTCTGCAATTGATATAACATTTAAAGAAGGTAAATTTCCATTTCCAACTGCAGTAGTAAGAACTTTATATTTATCATCGCTAATATCCTCTAATGTGTTATTATTACTATAAACCAAAAGCCCTATTTCGTTGGCTCCTCCATCTCTTCCAATTACACACCACTTTTGATCATAGCTATCGATAACTAAATCTGTATATAAATACTTAATCTGTTGTTGAACATAAAATGACTGCCAATTATCGTTAACTGTTTTAACAAATAATGGGTTTTGAACACTTGAAGTTAAGCCCCATAGATTTCCGTTATTATCCAATTTAAGTCCACAAACACTTAACCTTTTATCATTAGCCCAATCTCCAATTGTATCAATTCCATAATTTGTATTTGAAGCATTCCATCTAACAGAAAACTCGCCATCTGTTATCTGCGCAACACCATTATAAAAAGACGAAAAATAAATATTATTATTATGTTTTGCCACGCTAACAATATCTTTAGCGTTATCTAAGTCATAATAATCGTAATTATTCCAAAATCCATTACTGTTTTTAATTGAAGCCCCCTTTTTGTTATTCCAATTGCCAAAATTTGTATGTCCTCCATGACACAGATACAGCTCTGAATCAAAACATTCTAGACTAAACACTAGATTGCTTACTGGACCATCTGGAATATAACTTTCAATATAACTATTAGCTATAAACTTCATCAAACCATTGTTCTTGTCAGCAATCCAAATATTCTGATCAGAATCAACCAATGAATATTCTAGATCTGTAAACAACGAGTTTGTTATTGTTTCAACCAATTCTAAATTTGCATCATATATAAAAATGGAATCTTTTAAAGTTGTGGTGAAAAAGTTAGAGTTTGAAGAAACACTAATAATTTTTTCACTTGAGTCAGATAAAATTTTATAACTTGATGAAACAATATTTTCAATATTATTTTTGGAAGTATCATAAATAGACCAGTTACTAAAATCGCTTAGTAAATTTGAATTTATATCAGCTCTGTAGATGCCGCTAGGTGTTGAAATATAAAGTGAGTCATTTATAGATGTGCATCCGGTTATTGTGCTGAAATCATCATTAATAATTAAATTATACGTATCTTTAATTTCTAGTTTTTCAATGTCTATAAGTACCAACCCAAAGCTACAAGATAAGTATGCTATTTTATTGTTTATAAAGATATTATTTATAGTTTTTTCACCAATTATGTCAGTTCTCTTAATGTCATTAATATTTATTGTTTCCTTTGCTGTTAATAAGTCGATATTACAATTTTCGTAAACTATCAGTATAATTCCAGTTTGTTGACAATAAGCTGTTTTACTAATACCAAAATCAGATAGGCCAGTATTTTTAGATAATTTTCGCATACTTTGATCATACTTATTTATATAAAATAGACTAGCGGATGAGACACCGTATAGTTTATTTTCTGTTTCAGAAATGTGAGTTGCTGAGTTGTATGATTGGTGTGTTTCCCATTGGCCTATAGCAATATCCTGGCTTACTAATTTTAAGCACGAGAAAATACTAAGAGATATTAAACTAATAAATTTTAAAAAAGATGTCATTTTACATATTGTATAACTAGTATCTAACAAAAAAATTGCGAAAACTAATATAAATATTAATTTTGTTTTTTTGGCCTAGTAGTTCAACTGGATAGAACATCAGATTTCGGCTCTGACGGTTGGGGGTTCGAATCCTCTCTAGGTCACTACTATAAGCTCTCATGAAAATGAGAGCTTTTTATTTGTTTAAAATTACTTTTTTTTCAACCGTCCCATCCTCCTTAATATAAAACATAATTGAGTTGCACTTTGATCTTGTCTTTCGTCCAAACAAATCAACTATTGAAATTGTGTTTGCTTTTTTTTCCGGTTCTATGTTTTCATAATTGTTTGTGGGACAACTAATTAGACCATTTATGTTATATTTTGATAAAAATCTCCATATTTCTTCTGAGGCATTTATATCCATATTTCCAAATGTACCTGGCCAGTCATGATCTCCACCATTTACTTTAAGTTCAACTACGGATACACAATTATCTCCATTTTCCCAAATCTTTTTTTCTACATCACTTCCGTCATTAGGATTAGTATTTGCAATTTGTGTTATATTGGCAGATATGTCAGTATTATTGTGAGATGACCAATAGTTAGTTATATCATTTACTGAAATATAGTATGGAGGAAAACCGTTGTACATAGAATGAGGATTCATATCATTTGTACCAGGTATCAGCATTATGGCTGTTGGATGATTGGGTGCGCAGGCAGGAAAACCATATTCGTTTGTTCGATAAGAGTCAGACAGCATTGATCCTGATACAGATGCGATTGCTGCGATTCTATTACTTAAGCGACAGGCAAGTTCATAGCTAAAAATGCCCCCTTCAGAGTATCCGCAAGCATATACTCTATTGTTATCTATGTTGAATTGTGAATTAAGAGTATCAATAATCGCTTCTATAAAATAGATGTCGTTATAGTTTGTAGGAGCTTTATGCATCCATGCTCCGCCAGAACCAGAAGGATATACTGCAATAAAATTAGCTGTATCTGCGATAGGTCTCATATCATTCGTGCCTAACATCATGCTTAAGCCATCTCCTCCACCTCCGTGAAAACTAAATAGCATAGGCGTTGCAATAGAAGAGTTATAGGTTGCCGGAACGTATATAGTATACTCTCTTGTTTCATTTCCATAATAAATTGTCCTTGTTTCTTGAACTTGCGACATTACTAAGGTTACTTTAAAGAAAAAAACAAAGAATAGTGTTGAAGTTTTTAATTTCATAGAAAAATAATTAGTTGAACAAATTTAATGATATGTTTGTTAAAATTTTTGTTTTCTATCACTTATTTTAAAGTATAAAATTATTTATACTTTGTGTGAATGTTTTAATAGATCTTCAAAACTAACAACTTTTAGAGTTTTTTCATTGGTTGCTTCCAAAACAACCTTAGGAGCGATATTATTAATTAGCGCTTCTTTCCATCTTAAGGCGCAAAGACACCATTTGTCACCATCTTTTAAACCTTCAAATCCATATTCTGGAATTGGTGTTGATAAATCGTTTCCAACAGCTTTTGAAAAGAGTAAAAAATCTTCGTTAACGATAACACAAACAGTATGCATTCCTATATCAGATTTGTCAGATTCACAACAACCTGTTCTAAAAAATCCTGTTTTAGGATCTAAACTACATGTAATTAATGGTTCGCCAAAAACATTAAGGTTTTTCATTGCTTGAATATAATTTTTTTTTCAAAGCTACCATCATTATAAATTTCAAGAAATACTTCTCCCTCTTTTTTTCTATTAGATTGACCTAAAATAGAATAATTATATGTTAGATTTTTTTCAAATTTAATAGGAAATGATTGCAAGCCAGTATTGCATGAAATCATGCTCTTACTTGTGTCTAAAACATTATCATTTAGTTCAGATTCAATTTCTGAATAAAAGTAGAGAAATCCAGAAACGCTAGGGTTTGTGAATATATCAGTAAAACGAACCTCGCTAATATAGCCACTTGTATAACTATTCCCATCATTAGGAGATGTTGAAGAAACCTTGATACCATTTTGTAGGTTTTCTATTGTAAAAAAACCTATAAGATTATTTAATGAATCAAATGAATTCACAGTTGCATAATTATTATTTAAAGTAATACCCATTTTTAAAGTTGATACTATTGTATTAATGCTAGTGTTTAGTATTGCAAATCCAATCGAGTCCCCAAAATTGAATTTATACATGTCAAAACTACCACCACTTGATGTAATTATTGTTGTTCCAATATCAGGCTCATCCGCACTTTGAGATACGCGAAGCGTCAAATTTGTTGACGAATCACATATTTGATGAGATATGGAGTTGGTCACTAGTGGATTAAATGGAGCTGCAACAAAATTTATAGTAGTAAGTGTGTCAGTTGTTGACCAATTCGAACCGAGTTGGTTTGTTGAATCACAGAATGCTTTAATTTGCCATTCGTATGAGGTTAATGGTTGTAGAAGCGGTATGTTTCTTGTTGAATCTGTTTGGCCAATACTTCCTAAATTACTCCAAGAAGTTATACCAACTTCTCTATATCTTATTCTGTAATGATCAACACCTAAAACTGGGCTCCAGTTAGCTTGAGCGTTATAGTAAGTTACTGAAGATGTAAACAGTCCTGTGGGGGTTGGACATTGCGATTTACATTCGTTAATATTTATGATTATCAAAACTGAAAATAAAATAAAGAATCTCATTATGCAAAGATATATAATTTTGGTTTACACTAAGTTGTCAAAATGTAGCTAGTTAGTAGTTGTGTTCACTTTTTCAAATACATATATAATGCTCGAAAATTGTTTGTCTAAAAATTTAGCTCGTAAGTTAGAAATTGTACCAACGACAAAACTCTTTATAAAATTTTTTTTTCCATTTTTATATTCTTCACTTAGCAAGGAAACATAGTATGAGTCAAACATCATACCCTTTGAATATTTAAATTTAAATCCAAAATTTGACATTAGTTCAGTGATGTTTTTATTTGAAAAATGCCATAAATGTATTGGCACATCCCATGCTGCCCAAAATTCTTTATAGTATCTAGCATCAAATGATTTGTTATTAGGAAGTGCTATATATATTTTCCCTCCATTTTTAAGGAGATGGTTGATTTTGATAATAGAATTTTTAATGTCGTGTATGTGCTCAAGCACATGCCACATGCTAATACTATCAAATTTTTTATTTATTAGATCCTTTGAAAAAAGACTATCGCTTACTTCTATTTTGAAATTATTTCTTGCTTGCTTAGCGGCTGCATCAGAAGGTTCCACTCCAAACACATTAACACCATTTTTTTTACACTCATTTAAAAATTCTCCTGTACCACAACCAATATCTAAATGTCGAACACTTTTCGCGTCTCTTGTTATAATTTTTCTTTTATCTTTTATTGTAAGCCTTCTAATAGATTGATATAAAAAATTAAATAGTCCTTTTTTGCTATTTGTGTGTGAGATGTACTTATCAGACTCATAATATTTTCCAATCTCATCAGAATCAGGTAAAGGATTTGTAAATTTAAAACCACATGTTTCACATGAAACAATATTAAAAACCTCGTGCGAAACAGAATAATCTTTACAAACCATAAAGAGTTTAAATTTACTACTTTCACATACAGGACAATTTTTTAATTGTATCATTTTCCCAAGTATACTAGTAATATATTTATATCAGAAGGAGATACACCACTAATTCTTGACGCCTGTCCCAATGTAGTTGGTTTTATTATATTAAGCTTTTCACGTCCTTCAGTAGATATTGAGTGAAGTTTACTGTAGTCAAAATTAATGTCGAGACTCATATTTTCAAATTTTTTAAATTTTTCAACAGACTTTTTTTCTTTGCTCAGGTATCCCCCGTATTTTATTTCAATTTCAACTTTTTCAACAGACTCTTGATCTATATCATTGTTTTTCAAATAGTTGCTCAATTCATTCACAATCATTAAATCCTTAATTGTTATGTGCGGTCTAGCTATTAAACTATTCATTTTTACTTTTTGTTTCAGAGGAGAACTGTTTTTTTTGCATAACATATCATTTATAGTATTTGGTTCAACACTAAGATTTTTAATAAATTTTAATAGGTCAGCTGATTGATTTATAATTTTTTCAAGTTTATACAAACGTTCTTTAGAAGCTAAACCCAGTTTATATCCAATTTCTGTCAATCTTTCGTCTGCATTGTCTTGTCTCAACAAAAGTCTATATTCTGCTCTTGATGTAAACATTCTATATGGCTCATCTGTTCCTTTTGTAATTAAGTCATCAATAAGAACACCAATATATGCATCTGATCTTCTTAGAATAAATGAATTTTTATTTTCAACATTGCTATGAGCATTTATTCCAGCTATTAATCCTTGACAAGCAGCTTCCTCGTATCCAGTAGTGCCGTTTATTTGACCACTAAAAAAAAGATTTTTGATTATTTTTGTTTCTAGTGTATGCTTAAGTTGTGTAGGAGGAAAATAATCATATTCAATCGCATATCCTGCACGGAACATTTTTACATTTTCTAAACCATTAATTTTTCTCAAGGCTTCTATTTGTGTTTTTTCAGGAAGTGATGTTGAAAATCCGTTTAAATATATCTCAATAGTGTTTTTACCTTCTGGCTCAATAAATAGTTGATGTTTATCTTTACTACTAAACCTTTCAATCTTGTCTTCGATCGAAGGGCAGTATCTAGGCCCAAGACCTTGAATTCTTCCATTAAACATGGGTGACTCATGAAAGCTTTTTTTAAGAATATTATGTACCTCTTTGGATGTGTAAGTTATAAAACATGAGTGCTGTTTTTTAAGTCTATCAGTAGTTAAATATGAAAATTTTATTTCCTCTTCATCTCCTTTTTGCTCAATAGTTTTACTGTAGTCTATGGTTCTTCCGTCTAATCTTGGGGGAGTTCCAGTTTTCATTCTTCCATGAGTAAATCCTAAATCAATTAGTTGTTTAGTTATACCTTCTGCAGCAGGCTCTCCTGATCGACCTCCTTTGTAATTTTTTTTACCCAAATGAATTAATCCGTTAAGAAATGTTCCGCTACACAATATAACAGATTTACTGAATATTTCAGTCCCCATCTCTGTAATAATTCCGCAAATAGTGTTGTTTTCAACTAGCAGCTTATTTACAGTATCTTGCCAAAAGTCAATATTTTTATTTTTTTCAAGAATTTCTCTCCATTCCTTTTCAAAAATTTTTCTATCACACTGAGCTCTAGGGCTCCACATCGCAGGTCCTTTACTTTTATTTAACATTCTAAATTGAATAGCTGATTTGTCAGTAACAATTCCTGACATTCCTCCTAAAGCATCAATTTCTCGAATAATTTGCCCCTTTGCAACACCACCCATAGCTGGATTGCAAGACATTCTAGCAATAGTTTCAAGGTTTTGCGACACTAACAATACTTTTGACCCCAAAGTTGCTGCAGCATGCGCCGCTTCACATCCAGCATGACCACCTCCAATTACAATAACATCATATTTATCTTCTAAAATCATTATATAAATTTAAATAGAAATCTTCTTTTTCTGTCATTTCTTGTTTTGAAGAATTAGTTTTATCATCATAACCTAACAAATGTAATAAACCGTGTACGATTACTCTTTTAATTTCTGTAAAAAAACTAACATTATAATGTTTAGCATTTTCTCTAACACGTTCAACGCTTATTAAAAGGTCTCCTGATATGGTTATGTCTTCACAGTAATTAAAAGTAATTACATCAGTCAAATAATCATGATTTAAATATTTAATGTTTTTCTCTAGTAAATATTTATCATCACAAAACACACAGACAATATCACCAGAAACTTTTTTTTCGCGTATAATTATTTGCTCTAACCATTTTGACAGCTCAAAAAAATTAATGTCTTCAACTAATTTCTTATTTTGAAAAACAATCATTATTTATCTTTATTTAAATAGTTAAAATATTTAGTAACTCTTTTTTTGTAAAACGGCTTAAGCTTCAAAGGGGTAGTTTCAATAATTTCTTCGTAAGCTCTTTTTGATCGCTTAAATTCCAGGTATTTTTCAGTTTCTTGATCAATAGAAAAATCCCATTCAATAGATTCTCGTTGTGTATCTTCATCTTTTTCTCTTAAAGCATCTTCAGATTCAAGCATTTTTGTTAAAATTTCTTGTTGTCTTTTTAGTGTTTCTAATGTTATATTATTATTAATAATATCAATTTCATTTTCCTCCATATTTTTGATGGTTTCGTTTAAATCATTTATACCTTCTTCATTCATTAATTCCATCAAATTTCTTCTTATTTCCTCTTGTTTTTTAGCAAGTTTCATTAGGGATTTTGCTTGGCTATTATTTTTTGGGTCATTTTTTGCGTTCTTCATTTCTTTATTTAATTGTTTTTGAGCATTTTTTAGCTCAGACATAGAAGGCTTATTGCAATTTTTAGGTTTATTGCAATTTTTAGGTTTATTGCATTTAGAATTAAAGTCTAAGTCTCTTTGCATTTGTTCAAGAATTTCTGAAAGTAAAAGTGCTAAATTATTAATGGAGGTCATAACAAATTGTTGTTTCTCTGCACTTTTTGGCACATTTCTTTCTTCGAGACTTTTAGTTGCTATTTCTAAATTTTTATTTATTGAATTAATTTCCTTATTAATTGTGGATTGAATTTCGACAACTCTTTTGCTTAGAGCAAGAAGTGAATCTTGAATAATTTGGCTATCGTCAGATATTTTGTCTTGATATTTTACAATATTTACAAATTCAGGACTACTAGTAGCATTAGTATTAACTTCGGCGATTAAATTTTCCTGATCAAAAGAAAGTTTTATTAAACTTTCTAGAATTTGCCTTAACATTTGCATATCTTCCACTGGCTTATCTTCGGAATTTTGAGACTGCATATTTTCAAGTTGTTGGCTTAGATTTTCTAAACCCTCACTACTTTGTTTTTGGAATTTTTTAGCGTCCTTTTTTTTGTTTTCATTTAGAGACTTAATACTTTCATTAATATCTTCTTTTATTTTTTCTTCTAATTTTTGAGTTTTAGGCATTTCATTTTTTTGATCTAATTGTGTGTTTTTTTCTCGTAAATCTTGAAGATCTTTAGAAATCTCAGACATTTCATCTTTAATTTCTTCTTGCTTTTTCAAAAGCTCATCAATATTTTCTTTACTTTCTAAACTTTTTTGTTCAGCACTAAGATTTTTAGTTTTTTCAATTATTTCTTCTAATTTCTGTTCAAATTCTAATTGTTTAAAGATCTCTAATTCTCTGTCTAACTCATCATTAATATTTTCATTTTCATCGTTTATTTTATTTAAAATCTCTTGCATTTTTTCTTTATCCATTTTATTAAGGTTTTCTTCCATTTCTTTCAATAAACGCATCATATCTTCATCCAATACTTTTTTCATCAAATCCTCCAGTTTTTTTTGTTTTTCTAGAGTTTTAGAATTAAGTTTTTCTTGTGTTTTAATATTTTGTGAATTTTGCTTTTGAGTTTTTTGAATTTGCTCAGTAAGTTTTTTTTGATTGTCAAGTATTTTTTTAGCAAGTTTTTTTTCTTTCCATCCTAAAGATTTATTCTCAAGCATTAGTTTTTTGAACAAATCAATATCGTTTTTAATCTCTTCGGCCAATGACATAGAAGCACTTATATTAGTTTTAGTTTTTTCATTTTCTTCATCTTTCTTAGCGATAAGATCGCTTTTAGTTATTTCATTGTATGATAGACTATTACTAATTGTTTTTTTATGACCATTAATTTTATCATTATCCCAAACACTAAAGTTGTATATAACTTTTTGCCCAGGTTTAAGTTTTAGTTTATTAAAGTTATATTCAAAGAAAAAAGCCTCCTCATTCAATTGATTAATTTTAATGAGCTCAGAAATATACTCTTTTGATGAATCAATTTTATAATTAAAGTTAAGTTTAGATAATTTGTAATCATCTGATATATTTCCATAAAAAAGATGTTTTAGATTTATACTATCATATAGTTGTTGATACGAAATCTCTGGAAATTGATCTTTTATAATTGTTATATAATTTGAAACTGTATCTGAAAGAAGATTTTTGTTGTTTACAATTATTTTGTAGTTTTCATCACGTACTACAGTCTTGGTATAATTAAAGATATTTTTTTTAAGTTGATTTTTAATAAAAGTACTGTCAAATAACATATTTATATTATCACTATTTTGAGTTTTGATATTCCACGATACTTCTGTCCCTTCTGGAACAGTGATATCTCCTTTATTTAAAACTTTTTGATTTTTTAATTGAGTATATTCTGGATAATTTAACTCAATTTCCAAATTAATAATCTTAGGCATTTTTTGAACTCGCAGAACAAAAGGACCTTTTTTATACCCCATTGAAGTAAGAAAAAAAGAAACATCACTTTCAACAGATTTAAACTTGTAGCTAAAATTATTGTTTGGCAAAGGGTTTAGTTCAAAACTACTTTTGTTTATTTCAATAACAACAGATTTTGGTAACTCTCTTCCTTTCGCATTTATAATTAAATTATGATCAGAATATTGTACAGCACTCAGTGAATTGAAGGCATATTCAAATGGAGCTTCTGGTTCAAAAAAAGTATTGTGTTTTATTATTCTATTTGAACTTTCTATTAAAACATATTCTTTTCCGGAAATATAAAAAAGAAGTATTATTACAATAGGAGCAATAATCCACTTAACTTGCTTTTTGTTTTTTGATATATCTACAGCTTTGTTAAATGAAAATGGTGTAATTAAACTAATTTTTTGTTCAATACTAGCGTTTATCAATTCATTTTGATTATTGTTCATTTCACTTAACTCCAAATAGTTTAGCAATTTATCTTCAATTTCAGGAAAATGTTTACCTATAATTTTAGCTGCTTCTTTATGAGTTAGAACACTACCAATCTGAACTAATTTTAAAATAGGTATAAAGATAAACTTAACAAGAACAGTTGAAAATAAAATAATATAAACCCAAAACAAGGTGGTTCGTACATTTATATCAAATTGATAATAATACTCGATAATTGATAAAAAAATAAAGAAACTTGTTAATATAGATATAAACCAAATACCACCTCTAATCAATTCATTTAAATAGTACTTTCTAATAAAATGATTTAGTTTAATTAACAAATTATTTTTAGTTTTTTGCATAAACACAAAAATACAATTTAATTACCTATTATTTTAAAATACAATTTATATGATAAATACTATCTTTGTTTTAAATTGTTATTATGTCGAAAGTTAGAGTACGATTTGCACCCAGCCCAACAGGTCCATTACACATAGGAGGTGTAAGGACAGCCCTTTATAATTATCTTTTTGCCAAAAAAAATGGTGGAAAAATGATTCTTCGTATAGAAGATACTGACCAAAAGCGATATGTTGATGGAGCTGAGCAATATATTTTAGATTCTTTAGAGTGGTGTGGTATTCATTTAGACGAATCAATTATTCATGGCGGAAAATATGGGCCTTACAGACAGTCACAAAGAAAAGAAATATACCGTCCTTATGCTGAGCAATTGGTTAACAATGGGTTTGCATATTATGCGTTTGATACAGCAGAAGAATTAACCTTAATGAGGGAAAGAATGAAAAAAGCAGGTGTGACTTCTCCTCAGTATAATTCTGTAACCAGAAGTACCATGAAAAACTCTCTTTCACTTTCTGATGATGAGGTTAAAAAACGACTAAACAATGAAGAGCCGTACGTTATAAGGATTAAGATGCCACGAAATCAAGAGGTGAAGTTATTTGATGTCATTAGGGGCTGGGTAGTTGTAAATACTAATAAAATGGATGATAAAGTTATTTTTAAATCAGATGGAATGCCAACATATCATCTTGCTAATGTTGTGGATGACTACTTAATGAAAATATCTCATGTAATTAGAGGTGAAGAATGGTTGCCATCTGCACCATTACATGTTTTATTATATGAGTACTTAGGTTGGAAGTCGCAGCAACCTCAGTTTGCACATTTACCATTGTTGTTAAAACCCGATGGTAATGGAAAATTAAGCAAACGCGATGGAGATAGACTAGGGTTTCCTGTTTTTCCATTAAATTGGAAGAATCCTGAAACAGGGGAGATAAGTTTAGGATATAAAGAAAGAGGGTATTTACCAGAGGCATTTATCAATATGTTAGCGTTTTTAGGATGGAACCCCGGGACACCACAAGAAATATTTTCGATAGATGATTTATGCGAAACATTTACACTGGATAGAGTAGGTAAATCAGGTGCTAAATTTGATTTTGATAAGACAAAATGGTTCAACCAACAATATTTAAGATCTAAATCAAAACTTGAATTAGCAGAAATGTTGCAGGTAATTTTGAAAAAAAATGATATTAGTGCTGAAATTAATTATGTTGCTAATGTTTGTCAACAATTAAAAGAACGAGCAACATTTATTAAAGATATGTGGAGTGAAGGAAAGTATTATTTTCAGCCTCCCAAATCATATGATGACAAAGTAATTAGAAAAAAATGGGATAATGATATTAAAGATGTTCTGAACGAGCTAAAAATTGAATTAACAGAGCTAGTTGATTTTTCTGCAGAAAACATAGAAACAGTCTTTAAGCTATTTTTAGAAAAGAAAAAAATTAAAATGGGTGTTTTATTGCCAGTATTAAGGGTTTCTTTAACGGGCTTAGCAATGGGACCCTCTTTATTTAATATTGCTGAGCTTATTGGAAAAAAAGAAACACTATTTAGAATAGACACAGCAATAAAAAAGATTACAAAATGACAACAATAACAATTGAAGGGATAAAGGTTTATGCTTACCACGGACACTTAAAAGAAGAAGCGATTTTAGGTGGGCATTTTAATGTTAACGTTTGGGTTGAAGTAAACACTGATATTGTTGAAGAATCAGATGAATTAACAGACACCTTAGATTATGTAAAAGTAATATGTATAGTTAAAGAACAAATGTTAATTCGATCAAATATGATTGAGGTTCCAACTGCAAGAATTGCCAAAAAGATTCTAAAAGAAAAAAACGTTTTAAAAGTAACTGTTGAATTAGAAAAGATTAGCCCTCCGGTTGATGCTGTTTTTAAAAAAATATCAGCAAAAAAAACACTAGCTAAGTAAAATTTTTCTTCTACTACTTAACATTAACTTAATAAGTCATCAAGACTACTAATCATTATTTAACAATTATATAAAATTCACATAATTGTAATCAGTAATAGCTAAAATATTTTTGTCAAAACATTTAGCATTATTGATGAATATATTAATTGCGACAGAAAAAAAATATGGTCACTATGTCCCATGGAGCTGATGAAGAAATATTTAAAACATATAACCCGGTAGAGTTTTTAAGTTAAATGTGAGTTATAAACTTTAAAAAGTAATAATTTTTTAACAATTATTTAAAATGTATAAAATTAAAAAGTAACTATTTTGTAAAAATTAATTTAATATGCAACAATTTCTTACAATAGAGTTTTTATTTCTTGTAATAGGTTTAATTCTTATTATAATACAAGTCTTAAAAGACAGAAAAGAATATAAGGAACATTTAATGAATAAGAAAAACTAATCTATTCTTCTATAGCTTTAACAACGTTAATATAACTTGTTTTTTTTGAAATAATTAAGTTTAAATCTTCGATTTGAATTCTTTTTTGTTCCATTGAATCACGATTTCGTAGTGTAATAGAGTTGTCATTTAATGTTTGATGATCAATAGTAACACAAAATGGCGTGCCAATAGCATCTTGTCTACGGTATCTTTTTCCAATAGAATCTTTCTCCTCATACTTACAATTATAAAGTAATTTTAGCTTGCCAAGTATTTCCTTTGCCTTTTCAGGTAAACCATCTTTTTTTGTAAGAGGCAATATTGCAACTTTAATCGGAGCTAAAAAAGCAGGTATTTTTAAAACAACTCTGGTTTCGTTGTTATCAAGCTTTTCTTCTTTATAAGAGTGACATAAAACGGCTAAAAACAGTCTGTCTAATCCAATTGATGTTTCAATTACATAAGGAACATAGCTTTCTTGTTCTTCAGCGTCAAAAAAATTAATCTTCTTTCCAGATTTTTCTTGGTGTGCTTTTAAATCAAAGTTAGTTCTTGAATGAATTCCTTCAAGTTCTTTGAAGCCAAAGGGAAAATTAAATTCAATATCAGTAGCAGCATTTGCGTAATGAGCTAGATTTTCATGATCATGAAAACGATAATTTTCTTCTCCCATGCCTAATGATTTATGCCAAAGCATACGACTTTTTTTCCAATAATCATACCAAACCATTTCCTCTCCAGGTTTTACAAAAAATTGCATTTCCATTTGTTCAAACTCTCGCATTCTAAAAATAAATTGACGTGCAATAATTTCATTTCTAAATGCTTTACCTATCTGCGCAACACCAAACGGTAATTTCAATCTAGTTGTTTTTTGAACATTTAAGTAATTAACAAAAATACCTTGAGCTGTTTCAGGTCTTAAAAATAAATCTGAAGATGTATCTTGATTTGCTCCAATCTGTGTTTTAAACATCAAGTTAAACTGACGTACGTCTGTCCAATTGCATGTTCCCGATATTGGACATTTTATATCAAGTTCTTCAATTAAATTTTTTATCGATGACAAATCATTTTCTTTTAAAAATAAAGTTATTTTCTTTTCTATTTTGTCAATCTTTTGTTGTCTTTCAACAATTCTTTTGTTAGTTGACAAAAACTCTTGACGATTAAAATTATCACCATATTTCTTTTCAGCCTTTAAGCAATCCTTTTCAATTTTATTATTTATTTTTTGAATATAATCTTCAACCAAATTGTCTGCTCGATATCTTTTTTTTGAATCTTTATTATCAATTAACGGATCATTAAAAGCATCAACATGCCCAGATGCTTTCCATACAGATGGATGCATAAAAATTGCACTATCAATACCAACAATATTATCATTTAGATTTATCATTGATTTCCACCAATAATCTTTAATATTATTTTTTAGCTCAGACCCAAAGGGACCATAATCATAAGTTGCAGCAAGACCATCATAAATCTCTGATGATTGAAAAACAAATCCATATTCTTTACAATGTGCTGTAACCTTTTTAAATATATCTTCATTATTAGTCATGTATGCAAAAGTAGTAATTTATTGTAGTTTTGCTTTTATGATTCAATTAGAAGATAAAATAATCTCAACTGATATCTTTAATAAATATTTTTTGTGTGATCTTAAATCATGTAAAGGAGCTTGTTGTGTAGAAGGAGATGCTGGCGCACCCATCACCCAAGAGGAAGAAATAGAACTTAAAAAAATTTTAAATGATGTTAAGCCATACATGAATGAAGAGGGTATAAAAGCTATTGAAGCAAATGGAGTGGCTGTTTTAGACGCTGAAAACGATTTAACTACAACACTAGTAAATAATAAAGAGTGTGCATTTTCATTTAAGGAGAAAGGAATTGTAAAATGTTCAATTGAAAGAGCGCATAATGATGGTAAAATTTCATTTAAAAAACCCATTTCATGTCATCTATTTCCAATTAGAACAACAACATATAAAGATTTTGAAGCGATTAACTACGAGCAAATAAAAATATGTAAATCTGCATGTGCATGCGGAAGTAAATTGAAGGTCCCCTTATATATTTTTTTAAAAGAACCATTGATCAGAAAGTATGGCAAAGACTGGTACGATGAACTGATTAAGGTTGCGAGTCTTATAAAATAAACTATTTCAAGAATTTTTTGTCAACATAAAATGTTCCAAGTGGAATCAAAGAAGCAATTAAAATAATTATGCTTTCTTTTAAAGGAGTATTTTTTTTTAAAATAAAAATTATTGCTAGCAAAACATAAGCTATAAATAACACACCATGAGGCATTCCTAATAATTTTACAAATGAGTCATTTGCTAAAAGATACTTAATTGGTACTGCTACGAACAATAACAGTAAGTATGAAATACCTTCAACAAAAGCAATTGTTCTAAATATAGTGTTGAACACTATTTAAAAGCATTTTCTCCGGTGATATCTAGGCCGGTTATAAGCAAATGTATATCATGTGTACCTTCATAAGTGATAACAGATTCTAAGTTCATCATATGTCTCATAATTGAATACTCCCCTGTTATACCCATACCCCCTAAAATTTGCCTTGCATCTCTAGTTATGTTTAATGCCATCTCAACATTATTACGTTTGCACATTGATATTTGTGCAGATGTCGCTTTATCTTCATTTTTCAATTGACCAAGCCTCAGCGTAATAAACTGTGCCTTCGTAATTTCTGTTATCATTTCAGCAAGTTTTTTTTGTTGAAGTTGAAAAGCAGCAATAGGTTTTCCAAATTGTATTCTTTCTTTAGAATATCTTAGCGCCGTATCATAGCAGTCCATTGCAGCACCTATCGCCCCCCAAGCTATACCATAACGAGCAGAATCTAAACAACCAAGAGGTGCTCCAAGACCATCCTTGTTAGGCAAAATATTTTCTTTTGGAATTTTAACATTATCAAAAACAAGTTCTCCAGTAGCAGAAGCCCTAAGACTCCATTTATTATGAGTTTCTGGTGTAGTAAAGCCTTCCATTCCTCTTTCAACAATTACTCCTTTAATTCTTCCAGCTTCATTTTTAGCCCAAACAACTGCTATGTCTGCAAATGGTGAATTAGATATCCACATTTTCGCACCATTTAAGATATAATGATCTCCAACGTCTTTAATGTTTGTTGTCATCCCACCAGGATCTGACCCATGATTTGGTTCTGTTAAACCAAAGCAACCAATAAGTTCTCCGGAAGCTAGCTTTGCAAGATATTTTTTACGTTGATCCTCATTACCATATTTGTATATTGGATACATAACAAGAGAAGATTGTACGGATGCAGTTGAACGAATTCCACTATCTCCTCTTTCCAATTCTTGCATTATTAAACCATAAGATATTTGATCTAAACCAGCTCCTCCATACTCTTCTGGAATATATGGTCCAAATGCTCCAATCTCTGCTAGACCACCTAGTATTTGTTTCGGGAAGGAAGCCTGTTGACAAGCCTCCTCAATTATAGGTGATATTTCTTTTTTTACCCATTCTCGGGCTGTCTCTCTTATAAGTTTGTGTTCTTCAGAAAGAAGTTCATCCATTTTAAAATAATCAGGTGCTTGAAATAAATCGTTTGACATATTTAATGTTTTTATTAACTATGCAAAAATATATATTTATTAATATATAATTGAATGTTCTTGTATCTTTGTGTTAAAGTAATTTATGGCAATATTAAGAGACATACAAATTAGTCAAGAAATATTTGTGTTGCTATTTGTAACTTCCTTTCTTTTATTTGCTATTTTAAGAAGTCAGTATTATAAATATGCAAAACTATTAATACTTGGAGTAGTTTCTCAAAGATATGCATACCAGTTTTTACGTGAAGATAATTTTTTTACTGAAAGGGTAAATCTTATTTCTTTTTTGTTAATCATCTTAAATTTTACATTATTTATTTCCAAAATTTTAGAATATAATTTATTTAGTAAAGTTTTTTATACTTCATTATATATTTTAAGTTATTACCTTTTAAAATTTATTTTAATTAAAATTTTATCATTTTCTTTTAAATTAAAAGAGATTAGTAAACTTATATTGTTTTTTACGTTGATGTTTGATAAAGTTTTGGCTATAGTTATGTTTCCCTTATTGATATGTATCTATTTTTTCTCTCTTGATGTACATGATTTTTTAACTTGTACTACATATATTTTGATGTTAATATTGGTTTTATTAAAATCAATTTGCTTCATAAATCTAGGCTATAACTCATTTGGCATATCAAAATTCTATATATTTTTGTATCTTTGTGTGCTTGAATTTTTTCCAATAATGATATTGGTAAAAACTGTATTATTTTAATAATGAAAAAGGTTAAGACAATTTTAATTTCCCAACCAAAGCCAGAGGGAAAATCTCCATACGCTGCTTTAGAGAAAAAACACAAATTAAAGATTGATTATCGTCCTTTTATTCATTTGGAAGAGCTTACAGCAATTGAGTTTAAAGAGCAAAGAATTTCGATTTTAAATCATGACGCAGTAATCTTTACCTCTAAGAACTCTATGGATCATTATTTTGGTATGATGGAAAAACTTCGATTAAGAATTCCAGATTTCACAAAATATTTTTGCGTTTCAGAAGCGATAGCTCATTATTTGCAAAATTTTATTGTTTATAGAAAAAGAAAAATATTTACAGGTGAACAAAGCTTGGTTAGTTTAATACCTGTTATGCAAAAACACAAGGAATCTAGCTTTTTATATCCTTGTTCGGATGCATTAAAAATTCAAAAAAACATTTCTCTAGAAGAAAGTGGCCTTACAATTACAAAAGCAGCGCTATATAAGGTTGCATGCTCGGATCTATCAGACTTATCTGATGTGAAATATGATATTTTGGTTTTCTTTAGTCCTACAGGAATTAAATCGTTGTTAACAAATTTTCCGAAATTTGAACAAGCAGATACAAGATTAGCTGTTTTTGGTTCTTCAACTATTGATTCTGTAGAAAAAAATAATTTAAGAGTAGATATTGCAGTACCAACGAAAAAAGCACCATCAATGTCAATGGCATTAGATCAATATATTAAAGATGCAAATAAGCGAAGGAGGTAAAACTCTTTTTAGCTACTTTCTAATTTGAATGCAAAAACTTAGCAAAACTGAAATTATTAACCACAAAAGAAAAATTGATCAACTTTTTAAAATAGGAAATAGATTTTTAATTAATGAGTTTCAAGTTGTATATTCAACATCAAAGAATAACGAAAAGTGGTTAAATATTTTAATAAGTGTACCAAAGAAAAAAATTAAGCTTGCATGCACTAGGAACCTGCTTAAGAGGCGCATAAGAGAAGTGATAAGAAAAAAAAAAGAGAAATTTATTTTTGAACTTAAGCATAAAAATCAACATATAAATGTTGCTTTTATTTACAACTGTGAAAAAGTGATTACATATAAAGAAATAGAAATAAAAATAAATTTAATTTTACAACGTTTATTAATAGCAATATGAAGTTTATTTTAAAAGTGTTAATAATAGTTTACCAAAGAATTGTTTCACCATTAACAACACCATCATGTAGATTCACACCAACATGCTCAAATTATGCTTTAGAAGCCATAAAAAAAAAGAATTTAATTACTGCTATAAAGTTAATTATTAAAAGAATTAGTAAGTGCCATCCTTGGGGAGGCAGTGGATATGATCCAATAAATTAAGTAATATGAAAAATAAATTAAAAATAGTTTTACTAACAATTGTAATGTCATCATTTGCAATTTTTACAACAGGAGTTTCTGAATCTTATTTCGAGATTGCAAAAAACTTAGATATCTTCAACAGCTTGTATAAAGAGTTAAATTCTTTATATGTTGATGACACAGATCCTGGAGAACTTATGAAGGAGAGTATAGATCATATGCTTGAGTCGCTCGATCCATATACAACTTATATTCCAGAGTCAGAGATTGAAGATTTTAGGTTTATGACTACCGGTCAATATGGAGGTATAGGAGCGGTTATTACTAAAAGAGATGAATACGTATATATTAGTGAGCCATATGAAGGATTTGCTGCACAAAAAAGTGGTCTTATGGCTGGAGATAAGATACTAGAAATTAACGGAAAATCTGCAAAGGACAAAACAACTGAAGAAGTTAGTAAAATTTTAAAAGGACAACCAGGAACATCAGTTAGTTTATTAATAGAGAGAAAATCAGTCTCAGATCCTTTTACTGTCATTTTTGATAGAGAAAAAGTTACAATTAATAGTGTTTCTTATTCTGATCACATCAATAATAACATTGGCTATGTTAAATTAAGAAGTTTTACTAGGGGCTGTGCGGAGCAACTAAAAAAATCTATTGTTGAACTAAATAATAAAAAAGAATTAAACAGTTTAATTCTTGATTTAAGAAGCAATCCAGGAGGTTTATTAAATGAATCGGTTGATATAGCTAATTTTTTTATAGATAAAGGGGAACTAATTGTAAGTACCAAGGGAAAGATAAATTCCTGGGATAAGGAGTATTTAGCCAAGAAAAGCCCAATATTTAATAATTTGCCTTTAGTTGTTTTAATAAATAATACATCAGCATCAGCTTCTGAAATTGTTTCGGGATCAATTCAAGATCTTGACAGAGGTATTATAGTAGGTAAAAAAAGTTTTGGAAAGGGATTGGTTCAACAAACGAGAAAGCTTCCTTACAATTCGGAGTTAAAATTAACGGTTGCTAAATATTATATTCCAAGCGGAAGATGTATACAAGCTTTAGATTATTCAAATAGAAATGAAGATGGTTCAGTTGGTACAATTGCAGATTCTTTGCTTACAGAGTTTAAAACTAGAAACGGGAGGAAGGTGTATGATGGTGGAGGAATAACACCAGACATAATAACATCTGAAGATCTACCGGTAAATCTTATTAAATCTTTAGTTAAAGAAAGATTGTTTTTTGATTTTGCAACTGATTTTAGAATTAAGAATGATCAACTAAAGGATAATTTTATTTTGACTGAACAAGATTTTTCAGACTTTATTTATTATTTATCTGATAAAAAATATGAATATAAAACAAAAACAGAATTAGCAATCAATGCACTAAAAGAAAAATCAAAAACCGAAAATTATTATAGTGAAATAGAAGAAGAATTTAATCTTCTGCTTAACAAATACTATGACAGTAAGAAAGATGATTTAAATAAAAATAAGCAGATAATAAAAGAAATTTTAACTGGCGAAATAATTAGTCGTTATTATTATCAAAGGGGAAGAATTAAAGCTAGTTTAAATTTTGATGAAGATGTTAAGAAAGCAATTGAGATACTTGAAAACACAAAAGAATATAATAGGTTATTAAATATATAATAATGTATATCTATAACAGCCAAATTTTATATAGGTTTTATTTATATGCGAAATAAAGCTAATAATCTATTACAATCACTTTTTATACTATTAGGAGTAACTATACCCGTTTCTGTATTCGCAACAAATATTTTATTGGGCCTTATTATATTTTTATGGTTATTTGAGGGCAATATTAGATTTAAAATAAAATCAATATTTTCTGAAAAGTGGATAGTCTTTCTGTTTGTTTTTTTTTGTTGGAATATTTTAGGCATGATTTGGGGAAATAATCATAATAGTTCCGCATGGATTTTTCAACGACTTGCCCTACTTTTATTATTTCCGGTTTTAATTACAGTTAATTTTAATAAAAAGGTAATAAAAAAGTCTATAATAGTTCTATTAACAACATTAGCATGTATTTCTTTTATAGCAATACTACAAGAATTAAATTATATTAGACATATTTCCAAATATTTATCTTTTGTTAATTCAAGAAATGTAGTTTTTACAACATATAATTATCATAATATAATTTTAGCATTTGGATTTTTACTGTCTTTTTTATATTTCAACAATAAAAAAAATATTTTGTGGGTACATATTTTAATAATTTGTCTTTATTTCACTAGTGTTTTTCTTGAAGCAGGTAGAGCAGGACAATTATTGATAATTTGTTACAGTATTTATTACATTATATACTTTAACAAAAATAAACTTTTACGTCTTGTGTTTTTTCTTTTTTCTTTTTTCTTAATTCAAGTATTAGCGTACAATATTAGCAATACTTATAAACAAAGGCTAGATACTACTTATTATAGAATAATTAATATTGATAAAAAAGAAATTCAACAAAAGGAAACAAGATTTGTTTTAGCAAGCTGGACAATTAAAGAACTTATTAAAAAACCAATTTTTGGCTACGGAACAGGAAGTTTTAAGTATAATTTTGATAAAGATCAAATATTAAAAAAAAGATATGCTAGACATATGACACCACACAACAACTATCTCTTTGTTTTATATGAATTAGGGTTTATAGGATTTTTTTTGTTATTAATGATTTTCTATTACAAAATAAAGAGTTTACATAATAGAAAGTTTAAGTATCAAAAAATATTACTACCTGTAAGCTTTTTAGTTCTCATGACAATTGATTCGTACATGTATGTTTTTTCAATAGTAGCATTGTATATTTATATTTATACAATTTTTATTAATTACAATTTTACGGATTGAGATAGATTCTTTTTATTCTTCTATTAAGACAAGATAGTATTTCATATGGAATAGTTGAAATAGAATTAGCAGTTGATACGACAGAATTATTAATGCCAAAAACTTCAACTCTATCTCCTTCGCAGGCATTAATGTTAGTGACATCAATTGTTAAAGTTCCCATACTAATTTTACCAATAATGGGGCAATGTTTGTTATTCAATACAATTTTTCCTATTCTATTACTTAGTCTTCTATTAAGACCGTCGGCATAACCAACTGGAACAATTGCAATCTGCATGTCTTTTTCAGAAACACAACTATTTCCATATCCAATTCGCTCACCCTTAGCGATTTCTCGTACTTGAGTTATAACACTTGTTAGAGATGCTATAGGAAATAAAAATCTATTATTAGTACATCCATATAGTCCAATCCCAATTCGAACAGCATCTAGGCAATCAGAGGAATGGTTTAAAACACCATATGTATTTAAAATATGGGATAAGGTTTTTTTCTCAATTAGCTTGTTGAATTTATATGAGATTTTTTTAAATAATTCGATTTGTTTTTTTGCAAATTTTTTCGACTGTTCATTTTCCGCATCTGATAAGTGAGAGCAAGTTGATAATACATTAAGATGTGGATTTTTTTTTATTAGTGAAGCTAAAACGGGAACCTCCTCTTTATTAAATCCATATCTATTCATACCGGTATTAAACTTGATATGGACGTTTACAGGCTTCTTGTTCATAATATAAAGTTGTAATAACTTATGATTATAAATAATCACATCAATTTTGTATTTGATAATTTTATTATAACTTTTAGATCCAGGATTAGCAACAATAATTTTAGTTTTAACACCACCTTTTCTTAAGTTTATCGCTTCTTCAAAATCAGTTACCCATAGCGCATATATACCTAATTTTTCTAGCTTTTTTGCTATCTGCACATCTCCGTGTCCATATCCAAAAGCTTTAACAACTCCGATAATTTTTGTTTTTTCAGGAATAAGTTTTTTTAAGTACAAAAAATTTTTCGCTAATTTGTTTAAGTCAACTGTTAATATAGTTTCATGTATATTATTCACAGTCAATTTTTTTAGTAAAGCATTCTCTACAAAGTGCTTTGTATTCATCTTTTTCACCTATTTTAATTCTATTCTGACTCTTACCTTTTCTGTACGAATAGTTAGCTGTGCCACCACAGTCGGAGCAGACAGCATGTAATTTAGTAATATTATCAGACATCGCTAATAATAACGACATTACTCCAAAAGGTACTCCTAAATAATCCATGTCTAGTCCACAGACTATAACGCGTTTTCCCTTATTAGCAAAATTGTTACATAAATTAACAAGATATTTATCAAAAAATTGCGCTTCGTCAATTGCAATAACATCTTCATTTGAAACAACTTCTTCTATTTCAATACTATTATTAACTGAAGTTGCATTTATGCAATCTTGATTATGTGATACAATTTTATTTTCATCGTACCGAATATCTATTGAAGGCTTAAAAACTATAAATTTTTTTTTTGCAACCTTTAGTTGTTTAAGTCTTCTTATAAGTTCTTGAGTTTTTCCTGAAAACATAGACCCACAAATAACTTCAATACTGCCATGTGATATGTTAGAATATATTTTTGATTCAAAAAACATACATAATTGTTTGCTTTATTTTTATGTTTGCTAATATAAAACAAATAGCAGAGATGAATTTTAGATTATTTGTAATAAATTTATCCTTTATACTTTTTTCAACTAATTGTAGTTCTCAATCTGATACAATTATGCTCAATAAAAATAAATTATTTATTGCAGGTAATGCTTTTGCAATTTCATTAGCATCCTCATATTATTATATTGAAAACAGTTGGTGGGCAGATAATAAAACAACTTTTCACTTTGATGATGGAGCAGATTTAATATATGCAAAAAATGTAGACAAACTTGGACATTTTATGGGTGGATTATTTGCTGCAGATGTATTTACATCTTCAATGCTATGGACTGGAATGAATAAGAAAAAGTCACTTTTATATGGATCAGTTTTTGGTACGAGTTTGCAGTTAGCAATTGAAATAAAAGACGCATATGCTCCTTACTGGGGGTTTAGTTATCTAGACTTAGCTGTTGGAACAGCAGGAGCATTTTATCCGTTTTTTCAAAATAACAATAATGTTCTTAAAAATATTAATTTTAAGTTTTCGTATTACAAAAGGACAGATATATATATGAAACTGGAAAGACAACGTAATAAAAATGTTAGTGACATATACTGGCACGATGATTATCCAAATCAAACTTATTGGCTTACAATAAATTCAAAAAATATTTTAGACAATTCATTTTTGCCAGAATGGCTAAATTTTGCAGTTGGTTTTAGTTTAGATGATAGCCAATATTTAAATAATAATAGTCAAAAATTAGGAGGTAAAAATGAATGGTATATAGCTTTAGATTATGATATTAAAAAAATGCTTAAAAAATGGAATACTCCGTTAGCTAAAAAAATAAAACATTGGCTAAATTATTTTCATTTTCCAGCGCCAACAATAAAGTTGTCACCAGAGATAAAATTTTACCCACTTTATATATAAAAATTAAATTATGTCGAAATTATATTTAGTACCTACCCCAATTGGAAATTTAAAAGATATAACATATCGAGGAGTTGAGGTTTTAAATAAAGTGGATATAATTTTAGCAGAAGATACTAGAAATACACAAAAATTATTATCAAATTATGATATTCAAACAAAAATGTTTTCATATCACACATTTAATGAACATAAAAAGCTACAAACATGGGTTGACAAATTACTCTCAGGTTTGGAAATTGCCCTAGTATCAGATGCGGGAACCCCTTCAATATCAGACCCAGGATTTTTATTAGTTAGAGAATGTATGAGAAATAATATCAACACTGAATGTTTACCTGGTCCAACTGCATTTTTACCGGCACTAGTTAGTTCAGGATTTTCTTGTGATCGCTTCATTTTTGAGGGGTTTTTACCTAACAAAAAAGGCCGAACCAAAAGGTTAAGAATGCTTTATAATTATGATATGACAGTTATTCTTTATGAATCACCACACAGATTACTTAAAACATTAAAACAATTATCTGAACTTTTTGGTTCTGATCAACTTGTCAGTGTTTCTAGAGAAATTTCAAAAATTCATGAAGAAAATAAAAGGGGTAAAATAAAAGAAATAATTAATTATTATGAGTTAAAAAAACCAAAAGGAGAATTTGTGATTATTATTTCTAAAAAATAAAAAATAGCATAACTTTACTTGCAATTATGCTAATTAATAAATTAGAAAATAAAAAGCCATTTATAATTTCTGGACCATGTAGTGCAGAGTCTGAACAACAAGTATTAAAAACAGCAAGTGCAATTAAGCCAATAGTTGATGTTTTTAGAGCAGGGATTTGGAAACCTAGAACTAAACCAAATAGCTTTGAAGGTGTAGGTGAAAAAGGCTTAAATTGGTTAAAAAAAGTTCAGTATGAATTTGAAATTAAAGTTTGCACGGAAGTAGCAACACCAAGGCATGTTGAGGCGTGTTTAAAATCAGAAATAGACATGCTTTGGATTGGTGCTCGAACAACAGTAAATCCATTTTATGTTGATGAAATTGCTCAGGCTTTAAAAGGACACGATATCCCAATATTTATAAAAAACCCAACTCACCCAGATATTAATTTATGGGTCGGAGCCTTTGAAAGGTTAAAGAAATACGGTATTAATAATTTAATTGCTGTACATAGAGGGTTTTATAATGACACAAGTTCAATATTCAGAAATGAACCAAGGTGGGAAAAAATAATTAAATTTAGAAAAGCAAACCCACAAATACCAATAATTTGCGATCCAAGTCATATTTCTGGAAATAGTAAGTATGTAAAAGATATATGTCAAATAGCAATGGATCTAGATTTAGACGGATTGATGATAGAATCTCATTATGACCCGAAAACTGCTTTAAGTGATCGACAACAACAAATTTCACCAAAAAATTTGATTGATATTATTAATGGATTGATCTTAAGAAGCTCAGAGTTAACTGATAATAACATAATAAGTCAATTACAGTCTTTTAGAAATGTAATTGATAATTACGATATGAAAATATTGGAGTTATTAATGCGTAGAGAGGATATAATTAAACAAATAGCAAATTTAAAACACTTAAATGGAATAACTGTTTTTCAACTTAAAAGGTGGTTTGAAATTTTAGAAACACGAAAGAAAAAAGGTCAAAAATTAGATTTAGATGAAAACTTTGTGTACGAAATTTTTGAAATAATTCATAAATATTCAATATTAAAACAAACGAAAATTCTCCAAAGTTTACAGCTAGATTAATCTAGAAACAAATTAAAAACTATGTTTGGCTGAGAATCATAGGATAAATTAAGACTGTAATTTTTTGTTTTTGTAGTAAATAGTTCAACACAAGCTACACCAACTATTATACCTCCAAGAACATCAATATAGTCATGTTTTTTTGCATATACTCTACTCCAGCCAACATATGAAGCAAGTAAATATGCAGGTAATCCATATTTTAACCCATATTTATGGTCTATAAATGCAGCGCCTGTAAATGCTGCAGATGTATGTCCGGAAGGGAAAGAAAAATCACCTCCGTTAGGTCTCTCTTTATTAATTACTCTTTTTATTGAATGAGTAACAATAAAAGATGCGCCCATAGATTTTATAAACGTGATCACTTCTGAATTAGATTTATCTAAAAAAAGTTGTGTTGTAAATGCGGTAGCAGGTAAAGCAATTTGAATTATATCACCTGCTTTTTCATAGTCACTTTTTTGGCAAAAAAGAGTCAAAGAAAAAATAAAACAAAATAGTATTAAAATAATTTTATCCAACATTTCTTCCTAATATTTTTGCGATTTCTGTTTTGATCTTAGTTAAATCAGTTAATTCTTTTAGTAAAGATATGTCGTGACTGTCAAGATTAATTTTCTCTTGTAGTTTTTTTATTTTTATTTCTAAGTGGCATTTTTTTAATGAAAGAATAGCTTTTTCAGTTGTTTTTTGCATTTTTTGATTTTCATGAACAGTAAATATTTTATGTTGTTCTTTCCAGTTTACACTTATTGAATGTTGGTTGCTAATAAGATTAATAACCAAAGAGTTAATTTCATTATCATTTTCTTTTATTAATTTGTCAAAATCAATGATATTATTTATTGAATATTCAGACGTTATTTTTTTATAAATTGTATCTAAAATCGAATGACTAAAGGAAATATTGTCAATTTTTAAATCATTTATTATCATTTCAGCGACAGACATAGGACTATTATTAAAATTGATTTTTTCATTACCGTAATTAATTAATAGTCGAATAATTTCTTCTTCATAAGCGTATAGTTTAGTTTTATCAGTAATATTTTTACTTTTATTTACCAATCGCGTATTATTCTTTTTACTAATCTGAAAATTAATATTAGCCCTAATGTTAGTTATTTCTTTTAACATTATATCTTCTTTAACATTTAATTTTTTCGCATACATTTTACAATATTCACTCCTAACTAATGTATCATTAATGTGGGCAACTGAAGAAAATATATTTCTTTTAACAATAGTAATTTCTTTAGGGTCTATAATTGAATTTAATTTAGAAATCAATATTTTATAATCAATAAAATTAAGTTTTTTTGATTGTAAAAATAATTTGAGTTCTTCTTCACTATTATTTTTAGCAAATGAATCTGGGTCTTCACCATCAGGAAAAATCACCACACTAACCTCTAGACCTTCTTGTAAAGCAAGATCAATTGTCCTATAAGTAGCTTTTATTCCTGCATCATCAGCATCAAACATTAATGTTATGTTTTCTGTTATTCTGGAGATTAATCTAAGTTGCTCTACACCAAGAGCTGTTCCTGATGCAGAAACAACATTTTTAACATCTTTATCGAATAAAGAAATTACATCAGTATACCCCTCAACAATATAACAGTTATCTTCTTTTTTTATTTCAGTTTTCGATTGAAATAAACCATATAAAACCTTACTTTTATGATATATTAAAGTCTCTGGTGAATTTAAGTATTTTGCTTTTGCACTTTCTTTTAATGCCCTTCCGCCAAAACCTAATACTCTTCCTGTAAAACTGTGAATTGGAAAAATTATTCGATCTATAAAACGATCTATTATTTTATTATTATTTTCATTTGCCAATGATAATCCAGCATCAAGTAAGAGCTGAGGTTTATAATTATTTTTTAAAGCACTAGTTGTTAAAAAACTAGCATTTGACATTGCATAACCAAGCTCAAATTTTTCTATCATATGTTCTGAAATACCTCTTTCTTTAAAATATCGAAGTGCAATGTTTTTTCCTTCGCTATTGCTTAGATTTTTTTTAAATATTTCTTTTGCATAGTCCGTAATTAAGTAGTGATTATCTTTTTTATTTTTTTTATTTTTTTGTTCAAAAGTAAGTTCGTTTTCAACTACTTCGATACTGTATTTATTAGCTATATATTTAAGTGCTTCAGGATAGTTGTAGTGTTCAATTTCCATAACAAAATTTACAACATTCCCTCCTTTGCCACATCCAAAGCATTTGTAAATTCCTTTTGTAGGAGAAACTGTAAATGATGGTGTTTTTTCATTATGAAAAGGACATCTTCCTAGATAGTTTACGCCTCTTTTTTTAAGATCAACAAAATCACCTATTATCTCTTCAATTCTTGCTGTTTCAAAGATTTTATCAATTGTTTCTGCATCAATCATTTTTGTCTATTTATTATAAATTTCAATAATAAGATTAGAGAATTCTTAGCTTTATTATCTTCAAATTCATTTAGTATATCAATAGCCTTATCATGATATTCTTTCATAATTTTTTTTGAGTATTCTATACCACCGCAAGATTTTACAATATTATATAATTCAACTATTTTTTCATCATTATCATAATCTTTTTTTATGGTATTGATAATTCTTTTTTTATGATTGTAAGAGACTCTATTTAAACTATATATTATTGGAAGAGTTAATTTTTTGTCTTTAATATCAATACCTTTAGGTTTACCAATATTTGTATTTGACTCGTAGTCAAAAAGATCATCCTTTATCTGGAATGCCATTCCAGCATACTCACCAAATAATTTCATTTTTTCGCAGACAGTATCACTTTGTTTGGATGCAACAGCACCGCTTTCACAGCATGCAGAAATTAATGCAGCTGTTTTTTTTCTTATAATTTTGTAATAATCCTTCTCTGAAATATTCAGTTTTCTTGACTTTTCCATTTGTAATAATTCTCCTTCACTCATTTGTTCCACAGCCTTTGACATAATGCCAAGCATTTTATATTCTTTATTTTTTACAGATAAAAGCAGCCCTTTGCTTAATAAAAAATCTCCTATAAGTACAGCAATTTTATTTTTCCAAACAGCATTTATGGAAAAAACACCACGTCTGAGATTAGACTCATCAACTACATCATCATGAATTAATGTAGCAGTATGTAATAGTTCTATAAGAGAAGCTGCAGTATAACAGGAGTTAGAGATATTTCCAAAAAGTTTTGCAGACAAAAAAACAAAAATAGGTCTAATTTGTTTGCCTTTTCGTTTAATGACATAGTGCATGATTTTATCTATTAATGCTACATCGCTAGATATAGATTCCTTGAATTTTTTTTCAAATAAATCCATTTCATTTTTAATTGGCACTTTTATTTTTTTAAGATCAATCATTTATATTATACTAAAAGTTAGTTATTGCAATTCATTTTGATTAGCTAATTGACCACACGCAGCATTAATATCTTTTCCTTTACTTCTCCTCAAATTTACAATAACATTGTGTTTTTCTAAAAAGTTTATAAATAAATCTGTTTTCTTACGTGTACTCTTTTTAAATTCAAAATCGGATACAGTGTTGTACTCTATTAAATTTATTTTACACGGCGTAATTTTAATAAATTCTAGTAATTTTTTAGCATCATATAATGAATCATTAATATTTCTTAACAGTATATATTCGTATGTTACTCTAGTTTTTGTTTTTTTGTAAAAATATTCAACAGCTTCTTTTAATAGAGTTAAGTTAATTTTATCATTAATTGGCATTAGATCGCTTCTTTTTGAATCTTGTGCTGAATGTAATGAAATAGCAAGATTAAATTTAACCATGTCATCTGCTAACTTTTTAATTAGTTTAGCAATTCCAACAGTTGAAACTGTTATTCTCTTAGGAGACATATTCAAGCCTTTTTCTGAAGTAATAAAATCGATACTTTTAATCAAGCAATTGTAATTTAAAAGTGGCTCTCCCATGCCCATATAAACAATATTTGTAATTGGTTTTTCAAAGTGTTTTTTTGATTCTTCGTTCAGCAAATAAACCTGATCATAAATTTCTGATGTTGTTAAATTACGTTTTAGGGTTAATTTTCCTGTAGCGCAAAAGTTGCAAGACAAACTACATCCCGCTTGCGATGATATACATGCTGTAATCCTTCTTTTAGATGGAATTAAAACACCTTCAATTAAATTTTTGTCATGTAACATTATTCCATATTTTATTGTGTCATCATCACTTTTATTTTTTGAGTGAACTTTAATATGATTTATCCAAAAAAAATTATTGAGCATATTTCTTGTTTTTTGTGAAATAGAACTCATATCATCAAAGGATTTCACATTTTTTTTCCATAACCACTCATAAATTTGTTTAGCTCTATAGCTAGGTAATTGATTCTCTTTACAGAAAAAAACTAGTTCATTTAAACTTAAAAGCCGTATATCTTTTTTATCGGACATGATTTTGCAAAGATATAGTACTTTTGTTCTATGAGATTTTTAACAGCGGATTATTTATTTCCTTTAGATCAAAAACCTATTAAAGAAGGGGTGGTAAATATTGATAAATCAGGGAAAATTATTTCAGTAATTACATCTCGAAAAGAAATCCCAAAAGATAAACTTGAGGTTTTCGATGGTATAATATGTCCTGGTTTTATAAATACTCATTGTCATTTAGAACTAAGTTATTTGCAAAACAAAATCTCAAAACAACTTGGACTAGTAGGTTTTATTAAAGAAGTACAAAAACATAAGAGTAATAATGAAAATGTGTATGAAGCGATAGAATGTGCCGAAAATCTAATGATTAAAAATGGAGTTGTTGGTGTTGGAGATATTTGTAATACAGATAATACTCTAAAACAAAAAGCAAAGAATAATATAAAATATTATAATTTTATTGAGTTATATGGTATAAAAAATAATCAAATAGAACAATCGTTTAATAATGCTAAGCAGCTAAAAAAAAAATTTACTGAATATAATTTGCAATCAACAATAGTTCCTCATTCAACTTACGGTGTACACCCAAAGCTAATGGATATGATTTTAAATTTTTCTAGTAACGACGAAATAATCTCAATTCATAATTTAGAAACAGCTTCTGAAAGAGATTATTTCCAAAAAAAAGAAGGAAATATATTTGAATGGCTAAAGCAAATAGGTGCGGATTTCTCAATTCATAACGAAAATCTAAATAGTTACGATCTAATCAATAACTTTAACAAAAAAATAATTTTTGTACATAATACATTTGCAAAAAAAATAGAAGTTAAAAATAAATTATGTTGCACTTGTCCAAAAGCAAATTTATTTATTGAAGGAGTATTACCAAATTATGATAAATTTGACATAAAAACTTTATGCATTGGAACCGATAGTTTAGCATCAAATGATAAGTTATCTATTTTAGAAGAACTGTTTATTATTCAAAATAACTCAACATTTTCCTTAAATACATTATTGAAAATAGCATGTTTAAATGGAGCTAGAGCCTTAAACTTTAAAAGTTTAGGATCAATTAGCGAAGGAAAAACCCCCGGTTTAAATTTAATTACAAATATTAAAAATTTAGAACTTACAAGAGAAAGTGTTGTTAAGCCATTATTAAATTAAGTTTGAAAATAATTTTAAGTCTTCTTTTGTAGTAATTTTTATGTTTTTTTCCTCTCCTAAAAGAATATTTATCTTTCCATTATTGTTAATAAAAACAGAAGCATCATCAGTAAATGAAAGCTGATATTTCTGTTGGTATGCTTTTTTTATGCTTTTGCTAAAAAAACATTGCGGAGTCTGTATCAAAAGCAGATTATTTCTGTCAATATGTTGAATTTTTTCTTTATATATACAAACGGAATCTTTAATTGGTGTTGTTGGTATCAGTCCAATATTTTCATGACCATTTATTAATTTATTTATAATTTTAGTAATTAAATTTTTTGTTACAAACGGTCTAACACCATCATGTATTGCTACAGCGCAATCATCTGAAATTACATTTAAACCATTTTTAACAGAATTGAATCTTGTTTTTCCTCCAGCAACTAGTCTGTGATTAGTTGTAAACTGATATTTTACACATAGTTTTTCCCAAAAATTAAAATACGACTTATTAATAACAACTACAATGTCATCAAAATCAGCAAATTTTTTTATTGTGTGCATTAATATAGGCTTATTATCTAAAAGTAAAAATTGTTTTGGCACAGATTCTTTCATTCTTTCACCAGTACCTGCAGCTAATATTAAGGCTATTTTATTCATGCTTATAAAATGAGCATAGCATCTCCGTATGTATGAAAATTGTATTTCTTTGAGATGGCTTCCTTGTAACCTTTTTTTAACAAATCTAATCCTGAAAAGGCTGCAACCTGCATCATTAGAGATGATTTTGGTAAATGAAGGTTTGTAAGCATACAATTTGCAACATGAAAATTATGTGGTGGAAATAAAAAAACATTCGTCCATCCATGAAAAGGAATCAATTCATTTTTGGTTGATACAGAGCTTTCAAGAGTTCTCATTACTGTTGTGCCAACCGCACATATTTTTTTATTAAGTTTTTTCGAATTATTTATGATTTCCGCCGTCTTTTCAGTAATAAATATTTCTTCAGACTCCATTTTATGTTTTGATAGATCTTCAACCATAATTTCATTAAAAGTACCAAGTCCTACATGAAGAGTAATAGGAGCAAAATTGACTCCTTTTATCTCCATTTTTTTCATAGTAATTTTACTAAAGTGCATTCCTGCAGTAGGAGCGTGTATTGCCCCTTCATGTTTAGCGTATATTGTTTGAAATCTTTCATTATCCATTGATGTTGGAGTTCTTCCAATATGCTTTGGCAAAGGAGTTTCACCAAGCACTGTTAACGTAGACTTAAATTCTTCGTGATTTCCATCAAAGAGAAAACGCAAAGTTCTTCCTCTTGAAGTAGTGTTGTCAATCACTTCAGCAATTAATTCATCATTTTCACCAAAAAAAAGTTTATTACCTATTCTAATTTTTCTTGCAGGGTCTACTAGTACATCCCATAGTCTGTTTTTTTTATTAAGCTCACGTAAAAGAAAAACTTCAATTTTAGCTCCAGTTTTTTCTTTATTTGCATAAAGACGTGCCGGAAAAACTTTTGTGTTATTTATTGTAACTACATCCCCTTCATCAAAATAATCTCCAAAATTTTCCATTGTTGTATGCTGGATATCATTTGTTTCACGATTTAAAATTATTAATTTTGCATCCTCACGATTTTCTCTTGGTTTGCTCACAATTCTAGATTGAGATAGTGCAAAATCAAACATGGATAATTTATATTTCATATTTAAATTTTTTCATCAAAGATAACGCATACCAAAGCCTATGTCAAGGAAAATACACTATTAATTTAATAAATCATTTATTTCAAAAGCATCATCTAGCGTATATTCACCAATTTTTGTTCTTTTTAAGGAGCCTAGATGTGCGCCGCTATCTACTTTTTTTCCAAAATCATAAGCTATAGATCTAATGTATGTCCCCTTACTACAAATAATCTCAAATTGAATTTTTGGAATTGAAATGTCTTTTAAGATAAAATCAGTTATTTCTACTTTTCTACTTGATATTTTTACTTTCTCTCCACGTCTAGCTTTTTTATATAGACGCTCTCCTTTTATTTTTAGAGCAGAATATAGTGGCGGTATCTGATCAATTTTTCCAATAAAACTTTTTGATGCTGTAATCAGCATTTCTTTTGTTATGTGTTGAGTTGAAAAGTATGCGTCAAATTTAGTTTCAAGATCATATGACGGTGTGGTTTTACCTAAAATTATCTCACCCACATAAGTTTTCTTTTGTTCTTGTATTTCGGCTATTTTCTTTGTGTATTTTCCAGTGCAAACAATAAGCAATCCAGTAGCTAATGGATCGAGAGTTCCAGCATGTCCAATTTTAATTTTTGGTATATTATGTTTCTGTTTAATTTTTGATTTAATTTTCTTTACAACATCAAATGAGGTCCAGCTTTTTGCTTTATTCACTAACAAAATTTTACCATCAAGAATTTCATCTAATGATTTAAGCGGATCTAACATAATTTTTAGTTTGAAAAAATGAGAGTCAAAACACCAATTAAAAAACAATAAATTGAAAAATATTTTAGTTTACTTTTTTTGACAATCGCAATCATTAATTTGCAGGCAAAAAAACCAGTTATTAATGATGAAGAAAAGCCAGCTAATAAACTTGTAAAAATTGTATCGTCATAAATAATATTACCAGAAAAAAGATCCTGAAACATTTTTCCAAAAATTAATGGAACAACCATTAAAAATGAAAAACGTGCCGAAGTTTCTTTGTCAATTCCTAGTAGCACAGATGTTGAAATAGTTGCTCCTGACCTAGAAATTCCTGGGATAATCGCTATTGCTTGAGAAATTCCTATTAATATAGCATCTTTATAGCTGATGTTTTTATTACTTGCTTTAGATTTATCAGCAAGTAAGAGCAAGATTCCAGTTATTATTAGCATTATACCAATGTAAAAGATACCACAACTAAATAATTGCTCTATTTCCTTATTAAAGTTTAAGCCAATAAACACAGCAGGAATCATTGACAATATAATTTTTAAAGAAAACTTAAATTCATCATTTTCAAAATTAAATAATAAAATACCTTTTGTAATTGAAAGCACTTCATTTTTAAATACAAATAAGGTGGCTAAAGCTGTTGCAAAATGTAAAACCACAGTCATTAAAAGACTTTTTTCAGCAACTATTTCTTCTCCAAGTATTTTTTTTGCAATTTCTAAATGACCGCTGCTACTAACAGGAAGAAATTCTGTTAGACCTTGGATTACACCAAGAATAATAGCATTTATTATTTCCATTTATTTTTTATCTTCTTCACTTTTAGTGACAATCATTATTGCAAAAAACTCAATAACAAATCCGATAGCAATTAATATAGGGGCTAATGTTAATCTTTGAAAGTTAAAGATTTCATCAGAAAACTTCGTTGGATCTTCAGATCCGCCTCCAATCATTAAAATTAGACCACTAAGAATAAATGCTATTCCAACAAATAGTAAGGTAAAATTCTTCTTTTTAAATACAAAATCCATAGTTATTTATTTATAAAGTTTATTTTCTGTTAATTTAATATATTTTTTTACGGATAAATATGTAGATATCCAGCTAATAAAAACTCCAAATATAAATATTAAAAGAAATACAGTTCCTATAATTTTTAAATCTGAGATATTTAAAATATTCATAGCTTCTTTTTGAATTAATTGTAATGAACCTATTAGCATAAATACTGCAAAAATTGCTCCATAAAGCCCTTGATACAAACCATTTATTAAAAATGGTTTTTGAATAAATGAATTTCTAGCTCCAACTAATCTCATAGTCCGAATTAAAAACCTTTTTGAGTAAACGGAAAGTCTAATAGTATTATTTATTAGAACAAAAGCAATTATTAATAGCAATAAGCAAAAACCAAGTAAAAATACTGCAATCCTATTAACATTACTATTAATTTTTTTAACTAAATCTTCTTGATAGTATACTTCAAATACATTCGTATTTTTATTTAGTTGATTTTTAATCTTAATTAAACTATCAGAGTTTGCATAATTAGCATTAAGCTTAACATCTATTGATGACAGAAGAGGACTATATCCTAAAAAATCTACAAAATCTTCTCCTAATTCATCTCTTAGTTCTTTTGTTGCTTGTTCTTTTGATATTAACGTTACGCTTTTAGAAAAATTATTTGCATCAATCTCTTTAAGAAATCGTAAACACTCTAGTTCACTAGTATTTTCTTCTAGCATTACAGAAAACCCTATATTTTCTTTTACATAATTAGATAGCTTTTGAGCGTTAATTAAAACTAAAAATAAAGTTCCCACAATAAATAAAACAAGCGATAAACTGATGACTACTGATATTGAAGATGAAAAAACAGAAGAGTTAAAAATTTTTTTGGTTTCAAATGTCATATAGTTTGCTAAAATATAAAATTCTATTTTAGTTTGAAGTTATTCATTAACTTTGCCTCAATAAACTTAATAAACATGAAGTATGATTTTCGTAAAATCGAAAAAAAATGGCAGAAATATTGGTCTGAAAATCAAACATTCGCCGTATATGAAGATCAAAAAAAAACAAAGTTCTATGTTCTTGATATGTTCCCATACCCCTCAGGTGCGGGCCTTCATGTAGGACACCCATTAGGATATATTGCTTCAGATATATATGCAAGGTATAAAAAACTTAAGGGATATAATGTTTTACATCCTATGGGATATGATTCTTTCGGACTTCCCACAGAACAGTATGCAATAGAAACGGGAATACATCCTGAGCTTGCAACAAAAAATAATATTTCCAGATACAGAAAGCAACTTGACAGATTAGGTTTTAGTTATGATTGGTCTAGAGAAATACGTACATCCAACAAAGATTATTATAAATGGACACAATGGATTTTCAAACAATTTTACAATTCATATTATTGTTTGAAATCAAATAAGGCAAAAGATATTCAAGAATTAAAAGAAAAATTTTCTAAGAAAGGAAGTTCTAGTGTTAATGCGTACTGTGGTGATTTTGAATTTATATTTTCATCTCATGAATGGAATAGTTTTACATACCAAAAACAAGAAAATATTTTAGGAAATTTTAGACTTGCATATTTATCTGAAACATTAGTTAATTGGTGTGAGGGATTAGGAACCGTTTTAGCTAATGATGAAGTAAAAGACGGATACTCTGAAAGAGGAGGATTTCCGGTTAAGCAAAAATTAATGAAACAGTGGTCGTTAAGAATTACTGCATATGCTGAACGTTTACTCGAAGGTTTAGACAGAATTGAATGGAGTGAATCTATAAAAGAAATCCAACGAAATTGGATAGGAAGGTCAAATGGAGTATCATTAAACTTTAATGTTGAACAGCAAAATGAAAGTATTGAAGTTTTTACTACTCGTCCAGATACTTTATATGGTGTTAGTTTTATTGTTTTAGCCCCCGAGCATGAATTAGTAACAAAAATCACTTCACCGCAACAAAAAAATATGGTTGAAGATTATGTTGAAAACATCAAGTTAAAATCAGAAATAGATCGTCAATCTAGTAAAAATATAACGGGGGTTTTTACAGGAGCATATGTAAAACATCCATTCACATTTGAGAAATTGCAAGTTTGGATAGCAGATTATGTACTAGTAAATTATGGCACAGGTGCAGTTATGGCAGTACCATGCGGAGATCAAAGAGATTGGGATTTTGCAAATCAGTTTAATATTAAGATTAAAAACATTTTTAAAGATATTGATGTTAGCAAACAAGCATATGAAGAAAAAAATGGGTACATTACTAATTCTGCATTTTTAAATGATTTAGAAATTAAAGATGCAATAAATTGTGCAAGTGAAAAAATTGAAAAAAAAGGATTTGGACAGAAAAAAATTAATTTTCGACTAAGAGATGCTGTGTTTAGCAGACAAAGGTACTGGGGTGAGCCTTTTCCTATTTACTATAAAGAAGATATTCCAAAAGTTTTGAAAGCTGATGAATATTTGAAGTTACCAAATATTGACAAATATCTGCCTACATCTACAGGGCAACCTCCATTAGCAAGAGCAAAGAAAGAAGATTGGAACATTTTCGATGGAGATAGAATGGAGACTAATGTTATGCCAGGATGGGCAGGCAGTTCTTGGTATTTTTTGAGATATATGGATCCTAAAAATAATACTGATTTTTGTTCTAAAGCAAAATCTGATTATTGGGGTCAAGTTGATTTATACATTGGCGGTGCTGAACATGCAGTTGGACATTTATTATATTCAAGATTCTGGACAAAATTTTTGTTTGATAAAAACCTTATAAGTTTTGATGAGCCCTTCAAAAAATTAATAAATCAAGGCATGATCTTAGGAAGATCAAACTATGTATACAGAATAATTGATAGTAATAAATTCGTAACAAATGAAAAAAAATCAAAATACTCTACAGTAGCTATTCACGTTGATATAAATCTTGTAGAAAGTGATATTTTAAATATTGATAAGTTTAGAGAATGGAGAAATGAGTATAAAAACGCAGAGTTCATATTAAATGAAGACAAAAAATATGTTTGTGGCTCTCAAATTGAAAAAATGTCAAAGTCTAAATATAATGTTCAAACTCCTGATCAATTAGTTGAGAAGTTTGGTGCAGATACATTAAGATTATATGAAATGTTTTTAGGTCCTCTTGAGCAGTTCAAGCCCTGGGATACTAAAGGAATTAATGGGGTACATAACTTTTTAAGAAAATTTTGGCGACTAGTTCATAATAACGAAAACAATTTTTCTGTTTCACAAGAACCTGCAAACAGAGACAATTTAAAAACTATTCATAAAACAATCAAAAAAGTTGAAGAAGACATTTCTAGATATTCTTTTAATACTGTTGTAAGTACATTAATGATATGCATTAATGAATTAACAGATCAAAATTGTAAAAACAAAGAAATTATTTCTGATTTTACAATTTTATTATCTCCTTATGCTCCACATATTGCAGAAGAAATCTGGAGAAAATTAGGAAATAAGGAGTCGATTGTTAATGCTACATTTCCAAAACATAAAGAAGATTTTTTAAAGGAAAAAAGTATTAACTATCCAATATCATTTAATGGAAAAATGCGCTATAAAATTTCATTAGATGTTGATGTTTCTAAAGAAGAGATTGAAAAGCAAGTTATGGCGCATGAAAAAACCGCATATTATCTCGCCGGAAAATCACCAAAAAAAATCATTATTGTTCCTAAAAAGATTGTAAATATTGTATTTTAATTTTGACAGAGTATTTAAACAAACATTTGATTTTTTATATAAATACTAACTTTTTTGTTGCACTAGCAGTTTTGTGTTTGCATTTAAGCTCAGAAATTTTGTTGGGAAACAGTAATTATGAAGTGTCAATATTTATATTTTTTGCGACAATTTTAACCTATAACTTTCAAAGGTTAGTCATAATTCAAAAAGGCATAGAAAATAAAAAGAGCTCATGGATAAAGGAAAATAAAAAAATAATTTATTTATTATCTATTTTGTCTTTTGTAATTACTTTTTTCTTGTTTTTAAATTTCAAGCCTCAAACTCAAATAGTTATTATCTTTTGTGGTATTATTTCTTTTCTATATCCATTTTTACTAAGATCAATTCCTTACCTAAAAATTTTTATTATTTCTATTGTTTGGACACTTATATCATTAACACTTTTAGTAATTGAGAATGAACTATTTATTGACCAAAATATATGTTATTTACACATGTCTAGATTTTGTTTTGTTTTTGCGATAACTATTCCTTTTGACATAAGAGATATTCTAATAGATTTTAAAAACATTAAAACAATTCCTGTTATTTTTGGTGAAAAAAGATCTAAATATATAAGCGTAATTTTTTTATTTTTAAATCAATTAATATTCTTAAAATTATATTTACTAAAGTTTATTTCTAATGAAATGTTTCATGGAATGGTAATTTTATTTTGTTTTACAACTGTACTTATAATGCAATCAAGATCAAATAGAAAAGATATTTATTTTTCATTTGTTGTAGAGTCAACCAGTGTTTTGATGTATATAATTTTATTCTTTTCATCTTGTATTGTATAAATCATATTATTACCTTTACTGCAGTTAAATTAATTATAGTATGTCTGAGAAAAACACTTCCCTACATTACCAAAAATACCTACAGCTAGATAAGATTTTAGATGCCCAGATGCTAGAAAGTAAATCTCATGGAAATGAGGCTCATGAAGAAATGTTATTTATTATTATTCATCAAGCTTATGAACTCTGGTTTAAGCAAATACTGCATGAGCTCGAATCCGTTATGTTATATTTTAGCAAAGACAAAATTGATGAAGAAAATATAGGTTTAATTGTATCTAGAATTGAACGAGCAAACAAAATAATGGATGTTTTAGTAGATCAAGTTGATATTTTAGAAACTATGACATCCTTAGATTTTTTAGATTTTCGTCATTATTTATCTCCTGCTTCTGGATTTCAATCACATCAATTTAGAAGAATAGAGTTGTTGTTGGGGCTAAAAATTAACAAAAGACATCAGTTTGGCGGCTGCCCATACCATGATCAGTTTAAAGGTGAAAAAAAGGTTAAAATTCTTGATTTAGAAAAAAATGAATCATTATTTTCTTTAATTGAAAAGTGGCTTGAAAGGATTCCATTTTTAAACATGAAAGAATTTGATTTTATCAAAAAGTATGAAGAAGCAATCAATATAATTTCAAATGAAGAAATTTCATCTATTTCTAAATCTACTATACTTAATGAAAATGATAAAAAATTGAGAATTCGTATGATTGAGGAAAATATGAAATATTTTCATAGAGTTTTAGATGAAAAAGAGCATTTAAAAGCTGTTGAAGAAGAAGAAACATCCTTGTCTTACAAAGCTACAATGTCTGCATTATTAATAAATCTATATAGAGATGAACCAATACTACATTTACCTTATCGACTATTAAAAAATATAGTTGTGTTAGATCATAAAGTTGCTGAATGGCGTTTTAGACACGTTCAAATGGTTGAGAAAATGTTAGGTCAAAAAATAGGAACGGGTGGTAGCTCAGGTCAAGGCTATCTTAAAGAAACAGTTGATAAACACAAGGTTTTTACTGATTTTGCAAATATTGCAACATTAATGATTTCTAGATCATATTTGCCAAAATTACCTATAAGCGTAAAGAAAAATTTAGGTTATGTTTACAGTAAATAATTAAATTATGGATATAAGTTTAATAAATAAAAATGCAATTGTTTGTGGAAGTACACAAGGAATTGGAGAGGCTTCAGCTATTATATTAGCAAATTTAGGTGCTAACATCACATTAATAGCAAGAAATGAAACAAAGCTACTACATGTATTAAGCGAGTTAGATATTAGTAAAGGACAGACTCATAGCTTTATAGCTATTGATTTTAGAGATTCAGAAAAATTAAAAAAAGAAGTTGATTTGTTATCTGGAACATACCATATTTTAGTAAACAATACTGGCGGTCCTGCTTCAGGGCCAATAGCTAATGCTAAATTAGAGTCTTTTGAGTCTGCTTTTAAAATGCATTTAATCAACAACCAAATTTTAGTTCAAAAAGTTGTTGCAGGAATGAAAAAAGAGAAATATGGTAGGATTATCAATATTATTTCTACTTCAGTAAAAGCACCAATACCAGGTTTGGGTGTTTCAAATACTATTAGAGCTGCTGTAGCAAATTGGGCTAAAACACTTTCGATAGAGCTTGGTGCTTATGGCATTACCGTTAACAATGTTTTACCTGGCTATACCAATACAAGTAGATTAAAATCGTTGATTGATAAAAAAGCAAAGATTCAGAAAAAGTCAAACGAAGAAGTTGCTAATCTAATGAAATCTCAAGTTCCTGCTGGAAGATTTGGTGAAGCTGAAGAAGTTGCTAGTGCTGTTGCTTTTTTGTCTACATCTGCAGCATCTTATATTAATGGAATTAATGTTCCTGTAGATGGAGGTAGAACAAAAAGTTTATAATGAAGAAGATATTAAATTATATTAATGGAGAGCTAGTTGAACCTTGTACAGGTTCATATTTAGAAAATTATAATCCTTCAAACGGGAAAGTATATTCTATGATTCCAGATTCTGATAAACAAGATGTTTTAAATGCTGTTAGTTCTGCAAAAAATGCGTTTCCTTCGTGGAAAAATACAACAAAGCAAGAAAGATCAGATTTATTAATGAAGCTTGCAAATTTGATAGATAAAAATTTTGATGAACTTGTAAAAGCTGAAAGCAAGGATAACGGAAAGCCGGAAAGTTTAGCGGCTAAAGTAGATATTCCAAGAGCATCTGTTAATTTACGTTTTTTTGCAAGTGCTATTTTACATGATAGTTCAAATGTTCATGAGATGGATGGTATGGCGATTAACTATACTTTACGCCAACCAATTGGTGTGGCAGCTTGCATTTCACCATGGAATCTACCTATTTACCTCTTAACATGGAAAATTGCACCTGCACTAGCAAGCGGCAATACAGTGGTAGCCAAACCATCCGAAGTAACTCCTATGACAGCCTATATTTTAAGTAAGCTTTGTATAGAGGCAGGATTTCCAAAGGGAGTAATAAATATTGTACATGGCTATGGTTACAAGATAGGGGATCATTTAACTTCACATCCTGATGTGCCAATAGTCTCTTTTACTGGAGGTACAGAAACAGGTCAACATATTGCTAAAATTACTGCGCCAATGTTTAAAAAGTTATCTTTGGAACTTGGAGGTAAAAATCCCAACATTGTATTTTCTGATGCGAATATAGAAGATGCTGTTAGTATTGCTGCAAGAGCAGCCTTTACTAATCAGGGACAAATATGCTTATGCGGTTCTAGACTATTTGTACAAACTGAAATTTATGAAGAATTTAAATTAAAGCTCATAGATAAGGCATCAAAGTTAGTAGTTGGAGATCCAAAAAATTCAAAAACTCACTTAGGGGCGATCGTTTCTAAGCAACATATGAACAAAATCTTAACTAAAATAAAAGAAGCAGAAAGTTTAGGTGGAAAAATTTTAGTAGGAGGAAAACAAAAGTTTATAAGTGGAGATTTAGCTGGGGGTTATTACATTGAACCAACAATTATTGAGGGGCTTAATTTTGATTGCTCCGTTAACCAAGAAGAAATTTTTGGTCCTGTAGTGTCTATTATGCCTTTTTTAACTGAGCAAGAAGTTGTTAGAATGGCAAACTCTACAAAATATGGTTTATCTGCAAGTATTTTTACTCAAAATGTAAGTAGAGCACATAGGGTTGCGGCAAGTATTCAATCCGGTGTTGTTTGGGTTAATACTTGGTTGTTACGAGATTTAAGAATTCCTTTTGGAGGGATGAAAAGTTCTGGATTAGGAAGAGAAGGAGGATTTAAATCTCTTGAATTTTTTACTGAGCCAAAAAATATATGTATAAAGATTTAATATGAACGGAGAAAAATTTAATTCTAATCGAGCACCACAAGCTGTTGGGCTTTATCCACACGCGAGAAAAGTAGGGGGTTTATTATTTTTGTCAGGAGTCGGTCCCCGTCAATTTGGGGCTAAAGAAATTCCTGGTGTAAAATTGAATGAAAGCGGTCAAATAGTTGAATATGATATAGCTACTCAGTGTCACTCTGTTTTTCAGAACATTCGCTATATTTTAGAAGACGCAGGATCTTCATGGAATAATATTGTTGATGTACAGGTGTTTCTTACTAACATGAAGGATGATTTTAAAATTTATAATAAAATATATGCACAATATTTCAAAGATAATCAACCATGCAGAACAACTATTGAAATTAAAAGTTTGCCAACACCAATTGCAATAGAATTAAAAGTAATAGCAACTATTTAAAACACTAATTATGAAAATCAAAGAACCATTTAATTTGCAAAACTGGATAAATAATAACAGACACTTACTTGTTCCTCCAGTTGGGAATAAAAATCTTTATGTTGAATCGGGTGACTATATTGTTATGATTGTAGCTGGCCCAAATGCTCGAAAAGATTATCATTATAATGAAACCGAAGAGCTTTTTTATCAAGTTGAAGGAGACATAATTGTCAAAACTCAACAAGAAGGCAAGCTAGTTGAATATAAAATAAAAGAAGGAGAAATGTTTTTACTACCAGCTAAAGTACCCCATTCTCCTGTTAGACCAGAAGGATCTATTGGTTTAGTAATAGAAAAAAAGCGAGCAAAAGATCATAAAGATGGTTTGATGTGGTTTTCTGATACCGCTAATGCGTTGCTTTATGAAGAATATTTTCAGCTGACTAATATTGAAAAAGATTTTCTACCTGTTTTCAAAAAATTCTATTCAGATGAGAAGCTTAGAACATGCCCTGTTACTGGAGAGGTTATGGATGTTGATGAAAGATTTATTGATAATAAATAAATTATCTGTTTAAAATATTTGAGTCAAATGAAGGCGATAATTGAATTAAATTTTAAAAAAGTACATGTTGATTTTTCTAAAGGAGAAGATATATCTATACCACTAATTTTTAATGGTAATCAACCAAATACTTATGATGTTCCTAAAGCTAGTGCAAAACCATATTCAGATAATAGTTTTATTGGTGACATAAGAAGAGGAGGTCCATGTAATTTCGAAACAGTTAATTTAACACCACATTGTAATGGCACCCACACTGAGTGTATTGGACATATAACTGAAAAAAGAATTTCAATTATAGAATCTTTAAAAGAAGAGTTGATCCCATCTTTTCTTATCACTATTGAGCCATGTAACGCTGAAGAAAGTTATGTTCCTCAAATAATGCCAGAAGATTTAGTTATCTCAAAAAAAAAGTTAAAAGAAAAGCTTGAAAATGTAAGTCCAGCATTTTTACAAGCTTTAATAATAAGAACTACACCAAATCATGAAGATAAAAAAAATAGAAATTATATGAAAAAACCATCATGTTTTTTTACAATTGAAGCTATGAACTATATTGTTTCCTTAGGTGTTAAGCATTTACTTGTTGATATTCCTTCTGTGGATAGGCTTTTTGACGATGGGATATTAAGCGGACATAATATATTTTGGGAAACAGAAGAAAAAAAATTTAATAACGATTCAAAAGAAAAAACAATTACTGAAATGATATTTGTACCAAATGAAATTTTAGATGGAAAATATTTGCTTAATCTTCAAATTGCCCCTTTTGTTTTAGATGCATCACCTAGTAGACCTGTAATATATCAACTAAATGAATTATAATTTAAGTAAAGACTTCGCATTATCTTTAGACTCTAAAGATGAATTAAAAAGTTATAGAAAACAGTTTCATATTCCCAAAAAAAATAATGGTAAAGAGATGATATATTTTTGTGGTAATTCTTTAGGCCTACAACCAAAAAAAACACAAGAATATGTTGACCAGGAGCTCAAAGATTGGGCTAACTTAGGCGTAGAAGGACATTTACATGCTAAAAACCCTTGGTTACCATATCATGAGTTTTTATCTTCAAGTTATTCAAAGATCATAGGTGCCAAAGAAACAGAAGTTGTGGCAATGAACACATTAACTGTCAATTTACATTTAATGTTAGTTTCTTTTTATAGACCAACTGAAAAAAGATTTAAAATAATTATCGAAGATGACGCTTTCCCATCAGACATTTATGCTGTTGAATCTCAAATAAAGCATCATGGTTTTGATGTTGAAAAAGCGTTAATTAAGCTCAAACCAAGAGAGGGTGAGTTTGCAGTTAGAACAGAGGATATAGAAGAAATCATAGATCAACAAGGTGAAAGTATAGAGTTAATTATGCTAGGAGGAGTTAATTATTATACAGGTCAGGTGTTCGATTTCGAAAAAATCACAAAGTATGCTCAATTGAAAGGAGTAAATGTAGGTTTTGATTTGGCGCATGCTGCAGGTAATGTTAATCTTAAATTACACGATTGGAATGTAGACTTTGCTGTTTGGTGTTCGTACAAATATCTTAATTCAGGACCTGGATCAGTTGGTGGTGCTTTTGTTCATGAAAGGCATCATAATTCTCAAGTACATAGATTTTCAGGCTGGTGGGGACACAATAAGGCAGATAGATTTAAAATGCCTGATAAATTTAATCCAATTAAAACCGTTGAAGGTTGGCAATTAAGCAATCCTCCTATATTATCACTTGCAGCAATTAGATCTTCTCTTAGTATTTTTGATGAAGTAGGAATGGATAAGTTAGTATTGAAATCAAATAATTTAACTAATTACCTTAGGTTTTTACTTAGTTCTATTGAAAATGACAGAATTGAAATTATTACTCCAAAAAAAAGTGGTTGCCAGCTTTCTATTAGAGTTATTAACGGAAATAAAACTCTTTTTGATATGATTACAAATAAAGGTGTAATTTCAGACTGGAGAGAACCTGATGTGATTAGAGTTGCACCAGTGCCTCTTTATAATAGTTATGAAGATGTATATGTATTTTATAATATTTTGAAAAAATTAATTTAAATGAAAAAGAGAAAGAAAGTAACAATTGTTGGTGCTGGATTAGTTGGATCATTATGCTCTTTATTTATGTCTAAAAAAGATTATAGTGTAAACGTTTTCGAAAGAAGAAATGATCTGCGATCAGAAACAATAACTGCTGGAAAATCAATAAACTTGGCATTGTCTAAAAGAGGATGGACGGCTTTAAGACAGGCTGGTGTTGATGATCAAGTAAAAAAAATCGCAATTCCTGTATACAAAAGAGTTATGCATGATAAAAATGGAAAACTTTCAGATCAACCATATGGAAATGAAGGGCAGTGTATATATTCTGTTTCAAGGGTTTTAATGAATGTATTAATGATGGACTTAGCTGAAAGAAATGGAGCTAACTTATTTTTTAATGAAAGGTGTGAAAGTGTAGATTTCGAAAATAAGGTTGTTACTTTTGAAAATACAATTACAAAAAATCATCAAAAAATCAAATCTGATTTCATAATAGGTGCAGATGGTGCTTTTTCTGAAGTTAGAAAACAAATGATCAAAAAATATAAGCACCAATACAATTACAATGAAATAGAGCATGACTATAAAGAATTGCTTATTCCTTCCGGACCTAATTCAAGTTATTTGATAGAAAAAAATGCTTTACATATTTGGCCTAGAGGTGAGTTTATGTTGATGGCCCTTGCCAATTTAGATGGTAGTTTTACCTGCACATTATTTGCTCCGAAAAAGGGAGAAAACTCATTTGAAAATCTCAAAACCAGATCTGAAGTTGAGAACTATTTTTCAAATATTTTTCCTGATTTTTATGATTTAGTTCCTGATTTGTATGATCAGTGGCAGCAAAATCCAACTTCATCTTTAGGTATTGTTAGAACATATCCATGGCATATAAAAGATGCTGCTATCTTAATAGGTGATTCGGCCCATGCTACAGTTCCTTTTTATGGCCAGGGCATGAACTGTGGGTTTGAAGATTGTCGAGTTTTTGATGATTTATTAGATCAATATAACAATGATATTGAAAATTGTTTTGAAAAATTTTCTAAATTGAGAAAACCAAACGGAGATGGTGTTCAAGATCTATCTATGCATAATTTTGTCGTAATGAGAGATAAAACAGCTGACCCACTATTTTTACTGCAGAAAAAAATAGAAAAAAAGTTTTCAAACCTTTTCCCTGAAAAGTGGACACCTCTTTATTCAATGGTCAGTTTTACTAATATTTCTTATTCTGAGGCATGGAAATTGGGGCAAAAGCAAGAAAAAATCATGCAGAATGTAATGAAAACCCCGAACATTAATAATGTTTGGGATAATGAAGAAATAATGACAAAAATTAGCAGTTTGTTGTAAAAAAATGGTTTTTATTACATTTTATTACATTTTATCACATTTCAAATGGTTTTTTTAAATTAATTTTTTAGAAATTTAACAGTTTATAAGAAAATTCTAAAATTATTTAAATTGAGTTATTAAAA
>TARA_B100001093_G_scaffold520511_1_pt1 | contig 119712 bp, 110 predicted proteins | sample TARA_B100001093 | Tara Oceans TARA_B100001093 (sample SAMEA2623116) | marine metagenome | biome: marine biome (ENVO:00000447); feature: surface water layer (ENVO:00002042); material: "saline water (ENVO:00002010), including plankton (ENVO:xxxxxxxx)" | depth 5 m | reverse complement strand
TCCAGCAGAGGAAGCTCAAACAGAAGAAGCTCCAGCAGAGGAAGCTCAAACAGAAGAAGCTCCTAAAGAAAAAAAGTAAGTCTAATAAGTTCTATTTTTAATTAAATGCATAAAAATAACCCCTTACTTATAGGGACTGTTTCTAAATTGCATGGTTACAAAGGCAAAATCAAAATATTTATTCTAGAAAAAATTAATTTTGACTTCAATATAACATCCTACCTTTTAATTAAAAACAATAACGATTTAGTACCATACATTATTGAATATGCTAAGGTTATTAAAGAAAATATTATGTTAGTTAAATTTGATGATGTTAATAATGAAGAGGAAGCAAAAAAAATTCTAAAAAAAGATGTCTATATATCAGCAGAATTTGTTGAAGAAAAACAATTTATTCAAAAAAATAAATTGATTGGATATAATGTTGTTGACAAAAATCTTGGTAAATTAGGAGTTGTATCTTACATAAACAATCAAACATCTCAAAAATTAATCTTTATTAAAAACAAATTAAATAAAGAATTTTGTATTCCAATGCATGAAAATTTTATTAAAAAAATTCATCACAAAGAAAAAACATTAGATGTAATAATACCTGAAGAATTAATTAATTTAAACTGATTCTTCCACAAAAGAAATACCGAAATTTTCAAGCATATTCAAGACTGGAATATAAATTTCTTCAATTGTAGGTATTTGAACTCCTTTTAATTTAATTTTATTTTCTAAAATTAATTCTACAGCAATAGCTACAGGTAAACCTACAGTTTTAGCCATAGCAGTATATTTAGGTGTATCACCATAAACTACTAATGAAGAGGTTAATTTTTTTAATTGACCTGATTGCATATACTCAAAGTAATGCTGCATTACTACCATATCTTTATCATTTTTGTCAAGTTTCCATTTATTTTTAAGAATATCCTCTAAAATTTTTGCAGGACTTACATTATTATTTAAGATAGGAATATCATCAAAAACACCAAGCCATTTCAACTTTTTAAATATTATAGATTCAGTATTAAAATTGAATTCTTGACATAACTTTTCTTCAACAGACAAACTGTTTTCGGATAAGAAAGTATTTATAAACTTTCTATTAGTTAAATCTTTAATATTTAAATTATAGGTGTCATCAGTCATGCCTAATTGAACAAAAACATTCCATGCATCACAGTAGCCTTTTTTACGCAAAGTACCTCTCATTAAATTTTCAACATTCTTTAGTCCATATGCATTAATATAGCTATTAGAATCTCTATTTGCGTATGCTTCAAACTCACCTGCATCTAAAACTGTAATCTTTTCTGTTTTTTTGAATAAATTTGTATATGGTATACATTTTAAAGATCCTAATTCTAAATATTGAGCTGTACCCTGACCTGCTAAGACAACATTTCTAGGATTCCATGTAAATTTATAGTTCCAAGGATTATTGTCAAAATCAGGGTGAACTAGCCCACCACAAAAAGACTTGAAAGTTTTTATTTTACCTTTTTTACTATGTATATCTTTGATAACTTTCATAGCTGACATATGATCAATACCGGGGTCAAGACCCATCTCATTTAATAAAATTATATTTGATTTTTTTGCATCTTTACCCAAAGAACGAATATCTTCTGAAACATATGAAGCTGTCACCATATTTTTCTTAAATGAAACACAATCTTTTGCCACTATATAGTGCATATGAGCTGGAAGCATGGAAACAACTATGTCAGAAAGTTTTATTAACTCTATTCTTTCTTCATTTATATTAATATTTAGTTTGCTAACTGTGCAATTTTTATGATTTCCAACAGCTTTTTTAGCAGTTTCTAAACAACGGTCGGTAATTAGTATATGCCAATTTTTTTGTTCAGCAGCATCTAATAAGTATTTTATTAAGCTAATTGCAGATCGACCTGCACCTATAACTAAAATATTTTTCATAATTGTAAATAATTAAAGATATAGCTAAAATATTATTTTTGCTTGAAAAACAAATATGTCAACTAATAATATTATAAAAATTTCAATAATACTAATTATAATTGCTATTTTACTAGGAGCATTTTCATCACACTATTTTAATAAAATATTACTCGAAAAACAAATTAGTTCAATTAACATTGGAATAAGATACCAATTATTTCACTCATTATCATTATTACTAATTTGCCTCAACAAAAAAAAGTTCAATCAGCATATTAATAAAAGTTTATATTTTATGCTTGCCGGAACTTTATTATTTAGTTTCTCAATCTATTTATTAAATTTAAATAAATATATTGAAATTCCTTTATTTATATTAGGACCCACAACTCCTTTTGGCGGAATGTTATTAATAACTTCATGGATATTTTTATTTTTTAGTATTAAAAAAGTAAACTAATTAATTTGTTTAAATAGATTAATATTTACATTTGCATTAAGAATTAAAAAAACTTCTTATGGCCGAAACAGGAAAGCGAGCTAAAAATGCTACAATAACTGAGATAGGAATACATAATTCAACAGTTTACTGGAACTTATCCTCAAAAGAATTATCAGATATATCATTGAAAAAAGGAGAAGCTACTAAAACATCTACGGGAGCAATAAATATAAATACTGGCGAATTCACTGGAAGATCACCGATGGATAGATTTATAGTTAAAGATGAATTAACTAAAGATGTTGTTTGGTGGGGCGATATTAATTTGTCATTTGATCAAAACAACTTTAATAAACTTCACAAAAAAATATTAAACTACTTAAGTAACAAAGAAATATATGTTAGAGATGCATACGCATGCTCAGATGAAAGATATAGATTAAATATTAGAGTTGTTAATGAATATGCTTATAGTAACATGTTTGCATATAATATGTTTCTTAGACCAACAACAGATGAAATCAAAAATTTCCAAGCCGAATGGTTAATTCTTAATGCTCCAGGTTTTCTAGCAGATCCAAAAGAAGATGGTACTAGACAGCATAATTTTGCCATTTTAGACTTTACAAAAAAAATTATCTTGATTGGAGGAACTGGCTACACGGGTGAAATTAAAAAAGGTATTTTTTCAGCCTTAAATTATATTTTACCACATGAAAAAAATGTTTTACCAATGCACTGCAGTGCAAATGTTGGGAAAAATAAAGATACCGCAATTTTTTTCGGACTTTCAGGAACTGGAAAGACAACTCTTTCTGCAGATCCAAAAAGAAATCTTATTGGAGATGATGAACATGGATGGTGTGGTGATACAGTTTTTAACTTTGAAGGAGGATGTTATGCTAAATGTATTGATTTGTCAAAAGATAAAGAACCAGACATTTATAATGCTATAAAAGATGGTGCTTTGTTAGAAAATATATCTTTTTTTCCAAATACAAACACTCCAAATTACAAAGATGACTCAATTACACAAAACACAAGAGTAAGCTACCCTATTAACCATATAAAAAATATTGCTATACCATCACTTGCTAAGAATCCTAAGAATATTTTTTTCTTAACTGCTGATGCATTTGGCGTATTACCACCAGTCTCAAAATTAACACGAGGTCAAGCAATGTATCATTTTATTTCTGGCTATACTGCAAAAGTTGCAGGTACTGAAGCTGGAATAAATGAACCCCAAACAACTTTCTCTGCATGCTTTGGAGCTCCATTTATGCCACTTCACCCAACAAAATATGCAGAAATGTTAGGAGAAAAAATGAAAGAAAAAAATGTTAATGTATGGCTAATAAATACTGGCTGGTCTGGAGGTGAATATGGTACAGGAGAAAGAATTTCCTTAAAATATACTAGAGCAATGATATCAGCAATATTAAATAATGAAATTAAAGATGAATTTGAAACTCACAAGGTTTTTGGATTACATATGCCTAAGAGTTGTCCGAATGTACCATCAGAAATTTTAAATCCAAAAAACACGTGGAAAGATCAGATAAAATATGATAAAAAGTCAAATGAATTAGCAAAAGCATTTATTAAAAATTTTGATCAATTTATTGAATTTGCAAATTCTGAAATTATTGACGCAGCACCTTCACCAAAATAATTATTTTAAATTTTAATGCAATTATTCTATATTGATAAAATAAGTGATGAAATTATTTTAAACAAATCTGAAAGTAAGCACATTACTAAAGTATTAAGAAAAAAAGAAAATGATATAGTATTCTTTACTAACGGAAAGGGTTTTCTTTATGAAGCAGTTATCACTAAAGCTGATGAAAAAAACTGTGTTTTAACAGTTTTAAATAAAATTAATAAAAAAAAACAACACAACTATCATTTACATGTTGGAATTGCACCAACAAAAAATATAGAAAGATTTGAATGGTTTTTAGAAAAAGCAACTGAAATAGGGATAGATGAGATTACCCCATTAATTTGTGAGCATTCTGAAAGAAAAATTATCAAATTAGAAAGATTAAATAAAATTTTAATTTCAAGTATTAAACAATCATTACAATATCAATTACCAAAACTTAATGAATTGATTACTTTTAAAGATTTTGTGATAAAAGACTATATGCAAGAAAAATTAATAGCTCATTGTAATAATGATAATAAAAAATTTCTGAAATCTTTTAAAAATAAAAACAACTATTTAGTATTAATTGGACCAGAAGGAGATTTTTCATCTTCTGAAATAAAACTAGCAAAAGAAAATAACTTTACATCTATTTCTTTAGGACCTAATAGATTGAGAACTGAAACTGCTGGTGTAGTGACAACTAATACTATAAACCTGAATAATTAATGAGATTAATTATACTTTTAATTACAATGTTACCTTTAACAATTTTCAGTCAAGGAACATACCAAATTGCAGTTCTAAAATATAATGGTGGTGGTGATTGGTATGCAAATCCAACATCATTAAAAAATTTAATATTCTTCTGCAATGAAAATATTGGAACTAATATTGAAAATGAGCCAGCAGTAGTTGAAGCAAACAATTTAAATATTTTTAACTATCCATTTATTCACATAACAGGGCATGGAAATATTATTTTTGACCAAAATGAAATAGAAAATATTAGATATTATTTGCTTTCAGGTGGCTTTATACACATTGATGACAATTATGGTATGGACAAATATATTCGAAAAGAAATTATTAAAATTTTTCCTGACAATGATCTATTAGAATTAAAAAATAACCATCCAATTTTCAATAGTAAATATAAATTTAATGGATTACCCAAAATACATGAACACGATGGAAAAGATGCTCAAGCATTTGGAATAACTGTTCAAGATAGACTAGTTTTAATCTATACTTATGAATCTGACTTAGGCGATGGGTGGGAAGACCAAGAAGTACATAAAAATAGTGATGAGATAAGAAAGAAAGCTCTAAAAATGGGAGCAAATATTATAAAATATGCATTTGAAAATTAGAGAAGATCACTATCAATATTTAAATTATTTAAAAAATCAATTGATTTTTTAATATCTATATGCAATAACCTATCATCTTCAAGAAATTCTACTTCACTTCTAAATGAGATTTTTAAATTTTCAATAAAATCTGATGATTTTTTTTCTCTAAAATCTAATGCTTGAAAAGAATTTAAAAGTTCTATTGACAATATTTTTTTAACATTTTTAACAACTTTGTAAAGTTTTGTAGCTGAATTTGCGCCCATACTAACATGATCTTCTTGACCATTAGATGATACAATTGAATCTACTGATGATGGAGAACATAATTGCTTATTCTGACTCGCAATACTTGCAGCCGTATACTGAGGAATCATCATGCCAGAATTTAATCCTGATTTATTCACAAGAAACTCAGGAAGTCCTCTTTTGCCAGATATTAATTGAAAGATTCTTCTCTCAGAAATTGAACCTAGTTCTGAAACTGCAAGAGCCAAATAGTCCATTGACAATGCTAATGGTTGACCATGAAAATTACCTCCAGATATTATTTTTTCTTGTTCCGTAAAAATAATAGGATTGTCAGTTACTGAATTAATTTCAATAGAAATAATTTTTTCTACATGATCGATTGCATCCAAGGTTGCACCATGTACTTGAGGCATACATCTAAAGGAATATGGATCTTGCACATGTTTCTTAGTAGACTGTTGTATTTCACTATCTCTTAAGAAATTTCTAATATTTTTTGCAGATTTTAATTGCCCTTTATGAGGCCTAATCATATGAATTAATTCATCAAAACATTCATTCCTTCCATCAAAAGCTTCCAAAGAAATACTTCCAATTAAATCTGAAAAGTAGGCAAGCTTTTTAGAAATAATAAGTGACCACACTGCATATGCACTCATAAACTGTGTACCATTTAACAAAGCTAAGCCCTCTTTAGGTTGAAGTGAAATTATATCCCAATTATTATCTTTTATTATCTTAGATGATTTAATTTTTATATATTTTTTTTGACCATCACTACTCTTTCTAAGTACTCTTACATCACCATAACCAATCAAAGGCAATGACATATGTGCGAGTGGTGCTAAATCACCGGAAGCTCCTAAACTACCTTGTTGGTAAACGACTGGAAAAATATTATTATTAAACATTTCTATTAAACGCTCAATGGTCAATAATTGGACACCCGAAAACCCAAAAGAAAGTGACTGTATTTTAAGTAACATCATTATTTTAACAACATCAGTTGGAACCTCATATCCAGTACCACATGCATGTGATAACACTAAATTTTTTTGTAGTTTACTTAAATCAGCGGAACTAATTTTTTTATTATATAGTGAGCCAAAGCCTGTATTGATACCATAAATTAAGTTATCATTTGAATTTATAGATTTATTAAGAAATTTTCTACAACTAATAATTTTGTCCTTTAATGAATTATCTAGACAAATATTTTTATCCTCATTAATTATCTCAAATATGCTAGATAAATCAAGGGGTGATATTCCTAATTTGTAAGAATTTGACATTATATTATTTTATTCATAAGTTCATCTAAAGTATATTTTTCTTGATTTCCTGTTTGCATATCTTTAACAGTTAATAATCCGGAAAGTATTTCATCTTCTCCAACTAGAGCAACATATTTAATACCTTTCTTATCTGCATAATTAAACTGTTTTTTCATTTTATCTGAACTAGGATAAAAATCAACTTTGACTCCACTATCTCTAAGTTGTTTAATAATCGGCAAACAATAAAGAGATTCATTCTCTCCAAAATTAACAAACATTAATTTAGTTAGATTTGTAATATTTTTTGGAAATAAGTTTAATTCTTCCATTACTAAATAGATTCTATCAACACCAAAAGAAATTCCAACTCCAGAAACGTCATTAAGACCAAAAATTGATGTTAAATCATCATATCTTCCACCACCTCCAATAGAACCAATACTTACATCACGTCTTTTTACTTCTAAAATACATCCAGTATAGTAATTTAATCCTCTAGCTAATGAAACATCAAATTGTAATACTGAAGTATTTAACTTAACATTATTTATAGCATTGTATACATATGATAGTTCCTTGATACCTTGCATACCAGTTTTAGATCTTTGCATTAACTTCGATAAATCATCTAAATTACCAACATTTAGAAATTTATTTAATTTTGATATAGAATCTTTAGCTAAACCCTTTTCTTTCAAGAGATTATAAAGATTCTCTTGACCAATAGTATCAATCTTGTCTAACAATATAACAATTTCATCAAATCTATCCGTAGCATTCATTAATTCAATAATTCCACTTAATATTTTTCTATTATTGATACAAATTTTAACATCTGATAAGTTTAACTTTGTAAAAACATCATCATAAAGTTGTATAAGCTCAATCTCACAAAGTAAAGAGTTAGTTCCTATGATGTCAGCATCACATTGAAAAAATTCTCTGTATCTTCCTTTTTGTGGTTTATCTGCTCTCCATACATTTTGCATCTGATATCTTTTAAAAGGAAAAATGATATCATTTCTATTTTGCGCAACAAATCTTGCAAATGGAACTGTCAAATCATATCTAAGTGCTTTTTCTGAAATCTGTTTAGTTAAAGATTTAGAGTCAATTTGATCAGAAAGTGTAGCTTTTGATAAATAATCTCCTGAATTAAGAATTTTAAAAATTAATCTATCACCCTCATCTCCATATTTTCCACTTAAGGTTGAAATACTCTCCATAGCAGGTGTTTCAATTTGAGAATAACCAAAACATTCAAAAGAACTTTTGATTGTTTGAAAAATAAAATTTCTTTTACATATAACATCACTATTAAAATCACGTGTGCCTTTAGGTATATTTGGTTTCTTTTTATTCATAATTATTTGCAAATATGGTAAATATAATATACAAATTTCATTAGTTTTGAATCAAATTAAAACAAGATAAATCTTAACTAATTTAAATTTAATGAAAAAGTATTTATCTCTAATAAAGTTTAGTCACACAATTTTTGCTATGCCGTTCGCATTGATTGGTTATTTTTTAGCTGTTAAAGATTATGGTTTTAGCACAGACTTACTAATAAAAGTAATTTTATGTATGATCTTTGCAAGATCATCTGCAATGGCATTTAATAGATATATTGACAGAGATATTGATAAAAAAAATGAAAGAACAGCAAAAATTCGTGAAATACCTAATGGAACTATTCTTGCAAAAAATGCTCTATTTTTTTGTATAGCTAATATTTTATTATTTTTTATAATATGTTATTATATAAATCCACTATGCTTTAAACTGTCACCTATTGCAATAATTATTATTTTAGGTTATAGTCTAACCAAAAGATTTACAGTACTATGCCATTTTATTTTAGGATTAGGACTATCCTTGGCTCCTATTGGAGGTTTTTTAGCAATTTCACAAGAATTTAAAATTATTCCATTATTAATTTCACTGAGTGTTCTATTATGGGTTACTGGTTTTGATATTATATATTCTCTTCAAGACGAAGAATTTGACAAGAAAGAAAAGCTAAATTCAATTCCAGTTATGTTTGGTAAAATAAATGCCCTACGTATTTCTAAAATATTACATTTTTTTTGTGCTGTAATTTTTACATTAGTTGGCTTATTAGGTGAGTTTGGAATTTTATATTGGATTGGTTTTGCTCTTTTTACCTCACTTCTAATTTATCAACATTCAATTATAAGACATGATGATTTTAGAAATATAAATTTAGCATTCTTTACAACTAATGGTGTTGCATCAATAATATTTGGATGTTTTTTTATTTTTGAAATATTGTAAATAATTTTTTTCTTCAAATAATTAAGAAAATATTTTTCCTGGGTTCAAAATTAAATTTGGATCAAATATTTTTTTTATTTGTTTTTGAATTCTTTTACTTTCTGGTGAAATTACTATATCAATGTATTTTTTTTGAACTAAACCAATACCGTGTTCCCCACTTATTGTTCCACCTAATTTTTTTGTCAATAAAAAAATTTCTCTAATAGCATTATCTAACTCATTATTCCATTTATGATTACTCATAGATCCTTTAATAATATTAATATGTAAATTTCCATCACCTGCATGCCCATAGCAAACAGATTTAAACCCATATTTAGTTCCAATACTTTTTACACCACTTATTAATTTAGGCAACTCTGCTCTTGGTACTACAGTATCCTCTTCTTTATAAACAGAATTTGATTTTACGGCCTCCCCTATTTTTCTTCTTAGCATCCATAACTGATTCTTTTGTCTTTGACTATCTGCTAAGAGAATATCACCACATTTAAAATCTGCCATAATTTTAGATATTTTATCGCAGTTTTTATATAAAACATCTAAATCATTTCCATCAAATTCTATCAACAAATGTGCTTTAATATCATCTTCAATTATCATGCTTATATCAGTGTATTTGATAGTCCAATCAATAGCATCTCTTTCCATAAATTCTAATGCCGATGGATTTAATCCACAAGAAAAAACCTTGGATACGGACTTGCAAGCTTCTTCAATACAGTAAAATGGAACAAGCATTGTAATATCTTTTTTTGGCTGTGGTATTAATTTAAAAATAATCTTTGTGATAATTGCTAGAGTTCCTTCACTTCCAATCAAAAGCTGAGTTAAATTATAGCCAGTTGAATTTTTCAAAACATTTGCACCTGTCATTATGACTTCACCGTTTGGCAAAACAATTTCTAAATTTAAAACATAATCTTTAGTTACTCCGTATTTAAGAGCCTTAGGACCACCAGCATTTTCAGCTAAATTACCACCTAAATGACAACTTCCTTTACTTGCTGGATCTGGTGGATAAAATAAACCTTTTTCTTCAACTGCATTTCTAAAATTTTGATTAATTACGCCTGGCTCAACTGTTGCTTGTAAGTTATTAGAATCTATATCTAATATTTTATCAAATCTACTCATGTTTAAAGCTACGCCGCCGTGTAAAGGAATACATCCTCCACTTAAGCCTGTTTTTCCTCCGCTAACTGTAACAGGAATCAATCTATCATTGCAATATCTTAATATCGCACTAACTTCATTTGTATTACTTGGTTTAATGACAACCTCTGGAGGAAGTGAAATATCTTCGGTTTCATCATGACTATATTCAAGTAGGTGTTTTTTGTTAGTTAACACAAAATCTAAACCGACTATAGACTTAAAAAACGAAACATCTGTATTGTTAATTTTATTGTATTGCACTTCTACAAATTTAACTAAATTAGCAACTAAACTAATTAATGAAAATGAAAAACTTAATATTAATATTAATATTCTTAATTCCAAATATAGCAATTAGTCAAAAAGATGACTTTGTTGATGATTCAAAAAAGTTAAATTTTAATCTTGATGAAATTTGGAAAGAATATAAATTTTCTCCAAATAGTTTGTCAAGTTTTAAATCTATGAAAGATGGAGAACATTATTCACTTTTAGAAAAAAAAACAGATAAACAAGAAATTAACAAACACAGATTCTCAAATGGTGAAAAAATTAGAACAATTTGGAGTGATTTAGATTTTAAAATTTCAAAAATTAATAACTATAATTTTAGTGAAAATGAAAATTTTATTTTGTTAAAAACTCAGAGGGAAAAAATTTATAGACGTTCTAGCAAATATATTTGCTATTTATACAATATAAAAAGAAATAAATTATCATTGATTGATGAAAAAAAAATAATGCATGCGCAAATATCTCCTGATGAAAAAAATATTGCATATGTTTTTGATAACAATTTATTTATCTATAATATAAATAATAAAATCAGTAAGCAAATCACATTTGATGGAGAAAAAAATAAAATAATAAATGGAGCATCAGATTGGGTTTATGAAGAAGAATTTAAACTTGTAAGAGGTTTTAAATGGTCCAATGATGGTAAAAACTTAGCTTACTACAAATTTGATGAAACACAAGTTAAAGAATTTTCTATGGATATTTATGATAATAAGTTGTATCCATCACAACAAAAATTTAAATATCCTAAAGCTGGTGAGAAAAATTCTACTGTCAAAATATATTATTATAATCTTTACACTCAAATGCACAATTTTATTTACACAGAAAAAGACTATGAATATATACCCAGAATTAAATGGACAAATAGTCCAAATTTATTAGTTCTTTATGGTTTGAATAGAAAACAGAATGAATTAGATTTTATTTTGGCAAATGTTAATAATAATACCAATCGCATTTTATTTACTGAAAAAGATAAGTATTATATCGATATACACGATAATTTAACTTTTTTACCAAATAATAATTTTATTTGGACATCTGAAAAAAGTGGATTTAATCATATTTACATCAAAGATTTTGAAGGTGATGAAATTCAAGTAACTAAAGGAAATTGGGAGGTAACTGAATTTCATGGTGTTAATTCTGATAAAATGAAGATTTTTTACACCTCAACTGAAGATGGTTCAATTAATAGATCTCTCTATATCCAAGATTTAAATTCAAATATTAAAGTAAAATTATCATCAAGAATAGGATTCAATGAATCTGTCTTTAGTAAAGGAATGAAATATTATTTGAATGCATATTCAAATGCAAATACCGCTCCTATTTATACTTTAAACAAAGATGATGGAACAGAACTAATGACGCTTGAAGATAACAGTGAATTTAATTCAAAAATTAAAAATTATAATCTTTCAAAAAAAGAGTTTTTCACTATTAAGACTAAAAAAGCAGAAATGAATGCATGGATGATAAAACCTCCAAATTTTGATGCAACAAAAAAATACCCGCTATTTATGTTTGTATATGGCGGACCTGGATCGCAGGAGGTTATAAATAGTTTCGGCTGGGCAGAATATTTTTGGCATCAAATGTTAGCACAAAATGGTTATATTGTAGCTTGCGTAGATAATAGAGGTACAGGCGGAAAAGGAAGTGAATTTAAAAAGGTAACATACAAACAGTTAGGAAAATTGGAAACAATTGACCAAATTGATGCCGCAAATTATTTTGGTGAGCTTAAATATATTGATGAAAAAAGAATCGGAATTCAAGGATGGAGCTATGGTGGTTATATGTCTTCGCTATGTATTACAAAAGGGGCAGATATTTTTAGTCTAGCAATTGCTGTTGCTCCAGTAACTAATTGGAGATACTATGATAATATATATACAGAAAGGTATATGCAAACTCCAGAAGAAAATTCTCAAGGATATGATAATAATTCACCAATAAATCATGTTGATAAATTAGAGGGGAAATATTTGATAATTCATGGTGGAGCAGATGACAATGTTCATATTCAAAATACAATGGAAATGATTAAACAACTTGTAAAATCTAACAAACAATTTGATCAATTTATTTACCCCGATAAAAATCATAGTATCTATGGTGAAAATGCAAGATATCACCTTTACAAAAAAATGACAGATTATATTTTAAGTAATTTATAATTGTTTTTACTATTTTCGAAAAATTAATTTAGTAATATGACAACTCAAAACAATCAACTATTTGGGCATCCTAAGGGCTTATTTTATTTATTTTTTGCAGAAATGTGGGAAAGGTTTTCATTTTATGGAATGAGAGCTTTACTTACTCTTTATTTAATTAAAGACTATTATTCACACTTAGAAAATAACGAAGAAATAGCGTATGGTATATACGCGGCATATGGAGCCCTTGTTTATCTAACTCCTTTAATTGGAGGTTATGTAGCTGACAAATACATAGGATATAGAAAATCAATAATGTATGGAGGAATTTTAATGGCACTTGGACATTTTTTCATGGCCTTTCCTACCGACTTTTTTTTCTATGGCGCATTAGGTCTTTTAATTATGGGAAATGGATTTTTTAAACCTAATATATCAACTCTTGTTGGGTCTCTTTATAATGAAGGAGATGTTCGAAGAGATGCTGGTTTTACAATTTTTTATATGGGTATAAACCTTGGTGCAATGATTGCTCCCTTATTTTGTGGTTGGTTAGGAGAAGTATATGGATGGCACTATGGTTTTGGAGCGGCAGGAATTGGGATGCTTGCAGGCATATTAGTCTTCTACAAAGGTATAACTGACAATGTTTTAGAAGATAAAGGTCTGCAACCAAAAGAGTACACTGACAAAAAAGTCTTAGGTATTTCAATCGCAAACTTTACATATTTATTAGGCTTTCTTTCGGTCCCAGTTTTTGCTTACTTAATTCTTATTGATACACAATCACAAGTACTTGGAACTGTACTTCAAATTGTTGGTGTAATTGTCTTGTGCTATGTTGCTTACATAATCTATGATTACAAAATAATTAAAAAAGATAAGATTAGTGGAGATAGATTAATTGCAATAATGATATTAGCAGTTTTTTGTACAATTTTTTGGGCTTGCTTTGAGCAAGCCGGTAGTTCAATAACAGTTTGGGCCGACAAATGTGTTAATTTAGTAGGCATGAACGCCTCACAAACTAATGCTATCAATCCTGCATACATAGTAATTTTAGCGATTCCATTTAGCTGGATATGGACTAAACTTGGAGCAATAAATAAAAATCCTAATACTCCGATGAAATTTGCATTAGGTATTTTTCAGCTAGGTATAGGATTCTTAATTTTTGCAGCTACAGCACACTTTATTAATGACAATGGTAAAGTTCCTTTCTTATTTGTTTTTCTAGGCTATTTTTTAATAACAACTGGGGAATTATTTTTATCTCCAATAGGCCTTTCAAAAGTAACTGAACTAGCACCAAAAAAAATAGTTGCGTTTATGATGGGTGTATGGTTCCTTTCTTCGACATTTGCACATTATATTTCAGGTGTTATAGCAAAACTAACAACAACTGGAAGCGTGAATAACAAAAATTGGCTATCAGATTTATCTAATTGGTTTATGGGATACCCGGACACGTCTAGTGAAGCTGTTGCACTTTTAATGCAATACAACACAATCTACGCCCAAATTGGTTTTGTAACAATATTTATTGCTATTTTCGTTGTTATAATATCACCATTTATAAAAAAGTTAATGCATGATATTCACTAATTCTTAAATAAAAATGAAAAAAATGAAAAAAATATTTAGTATAATAATTATTTCCTTAATAACAACAACTGCTTTCACTCAAGAAAAAGAAATTACTTGGCATACAGATATGAATGAAGCAATTAACAAATCTTTACAAACTGAAAAACCTCTATTTCTTTTCTTTACTGGTAGTGATTGGTGTGGATGGTGTATTAAACTACAAAAGGCTGTATTTAAAAAACCTGAATTTAAAAAATGGGCTGAAGAAAATGTCGTATTAGTTGAGCTTGATTTTCCAAGAAGAACAAAAATAGATCCAAAAATTCTTCAACAAAATAGAGAACTTGCAAGATTATTTGCTGTTAGAGGTTATCCAACAGTATGGTTTGCTGTTCCTGAACCAAATAATGATAAAGTTAACTTTAATAAATTAGGTTCTCTTGGAGCTTCTCCTCTTGAAGTTAATTCATGGATTGCGGGAGCTAAGAATGTTTTAAAAAATAAAAAATAATATTGCTTTTAGATTATGAAAAACATTTTAATCCTCCCATTTATTTTATCTTTTATTTTTTGCTTTGGACAAGGAGTTGATCGTACAAAAATTGATTGGATTGAATTACACGAGGCCGAAAAATACTCTGAAAAATATAATAAAGATATGCTTATTTTCTTTTACAGACCAGGATGTGATTTCTGCCAAAGAATGAAAAAAGAAACTTTAAACGATCCACAAATTATAAAGCTGATTAATGATAATTTTCTTCCAGTAATGATTAATGGTAAAAGTAAAGAAACTATATATTACAAAGGAAAGCAATATATCAATGATGCATCTATTGAAGAAGATCCTAAAAGCACTTGGAGACATAATTTATATGCAAAACTTGTTGACCCTTGGAAAGAGCAGTATTACTGGCCAAATACAATAATAATAAGTTCTGAAAATGAAAAAAAGTTACAATTAAACGGATTTCAGCCCAAATCTCAGTTTTTAAGAAGTATTTCTAGAATTATATTGAAATAAAAAACCTACTTATAAGTAGGCTTTTTTTGGGTGGATGATGGGATTCGAACCCACGACCCCCGGAACCACAATCCAGTGCTCTAACCAGCTGAGCTACAACCACCATTTTAGGATGCAAATATATAATATTATGTAATAATCATTCTAAAATAAAATATAATTTTGTTATACAATTACATGCATGAAAAATATAATTTTAAAAGTCAATGGAATGTCCTGCACAAACTGTGCAAAAGGAATTCAAAAAAATCTTGAAAAAAATAATATAACAGAAGTAAATGTAAATTTTTCTTCTTCCGAAGTTAGTTTTATTGCTAAAGATGATAACGATATTAATAAAACTAAACATCTAATTAAAAAAATGGGTTATGTAATATATGATGAGAAAATCAAACAAAAACTAAAGATATCAAAACTGGAAAAATATTTTTACACCTCATTGTTTTTTACTATTCCACTGTTTTTACATATGTTTTTGCCAAAAGAAAACATATTACATAATCCTCTAATTCAATTTTTTCTTTGCTTACCAGTATTTATAATTGGTATAAAATATTTTGGTAAAAGCGCATGGAATTCAATAAAAATGAAATTTCCAAATATGGATGTTTTAATTTTTATTGGATCAACATCTGCATTTTTATACAGTTTAATAGGATGGATTATTTTCAATAACAGCTCACAAGTTTATAATTACATGTTTTTTGAGACCTGTGCTACAATAATAACCTTGGTATTGTTGGGGAATTTATTAGAGCATAATTCCATTAAAAAAACTACTTCATCCATCAGTGATCTATCCAATATGCAACACACAATTGCCAAAAGAGAAGTTGATGGATTAGTCGAAGAAATAAAAATTGATGAAACAAAAGTTAATGATATACTCATTGTTAACACAGGTGATATAGTTCCAATAGATGGTAAAATAATTGAAGGTAGTTGTAGTGTTGACGAGTCAATGATAACTGGTGAAAGTTTACCTATCTCTAAGAATATTGATGATAATGTTATTGGTGGAACAATCGTAACAAATGGTAATATAAAAATTAAAGTTACCAATGAAAAAGAAGATACTGTTCTTTCTAAAATAATTTTACTTATAAAAGATGCGCAAAGATCAAAACCTAAGATTCAAAGAACTGGAGATAAAATAAGTGCGATTTTTGTTCCAGTTGTAATAACTATTAGTATACTTACTCTAATTTTAGGTTATTACTTTTTTAATTTGACATTTCAAGAAGCACTTTTAAGATCAATTGCAGTTCTTGTCATTTCATGCCCTTGTGCAATGGGTTTAGCTACACCAACAGCAGTTATGGTTGGGGTTGGTATTGCTGCAAAAAATGGAATATTAATTAAAGGAGGTGACACTTTAGAAAATCTTGCTGAGATAAAAACAATTGCTTTTGATAAAACAGGCACATTAACTAATGGTAATTTTGAAATTGAAAAATTGGTTGTAAATGGAACTGAAAATGAATCAGAAATTAAAAATATTATTTACAATTTAGAAAAGCACTCCTCACATCCAATTGCAAAATCGCTTTGTAAAATCTATAAAAAGTTTGCTACAAATCTTGAAGCTTCAAAAATTATAGAAAACAAGGGCAAAAGTATTATTGGGACAATCAATAACCAAAAATATGAAATCGGTTCCAGTAAAATTAAAGATACAGAAGACGATTTTGATGTATATTTATATAAAGAGGGAAAGTTAATTGCAAAACTTAAAATCTATGACCAAATAAAACACAGAACAAAGGAGACATTAGAAAAAATTAATTTAAAATACAATACAATTTTGGTTAGCGGAGATTCTAAAAGAAATTGCAAAAATATTTCAAAAAAACTAAATATAAAAAAAATATACAGCGAGCAAACACCAATTGATAAAATTGATATTATAGATAAACTAGTACAAAAACACCCAACTATCATGGTGGGTGATGGAATCAATGATGCACCAGCACTTGAAAAAGCAACAATTGGTATTTCCTTAAGTGATTCGACTCAAATTGCAATTAAATCTGCCGATATAGTACTACTTAATAAAAATACAATAGAAAAACTTCCCTTAACATTAGATATAGGAAGGCATACACTTTTAACTATCAAACAAAATCTATTTTGGGCATTTTCATACAATATAATTGCAATACCTCTTGCTATATTGGGATTATTAAATCCGATGTGGGCTGCATTATTTATGGCATTCTCCGATATTGTGGTTATTGGTAATTCTATCAGACTACGTTATAAAAATATTTTTTATTAAATTAGCACGAAAATAAAACTAACAAAACAAGAACTATGAAACATTTATCTACATTTTTAATTGCTTTACTAACATTCTATATTGGTACAGCACAAGTAAACTCAGGATTAAATAATTTCAAGATTAAGGCTGTTAATGATAAAGTAATGATGTCAGGTGACGACGCCCTACTCCATCTTTTAGTTAATCCAAATCCAAATACTGCAGCTATTTCAAATGCAAAATCTGTAAATTTGAATGAAACTGTTATTGGAAACACTACATATGACTTACAAACTAACGCTGCAATTCAAGATAGAATTATTATGCATAATGATGGAAGTATTTCTGCAGCATGGACAATGAGTCAACAATACAACACAACTTTCGCTGATAGAGGTTCTGGGTATAATTTTTACAGCTACTCTAATGGTGCTTGGGATGCAAATCCAACTATGAGATTAGAAAGCTCAAGATGTGGATGGCCATCAATGTTAGTCACAGGAAGTGGCAAAGAAGTTGTTATAACACACAATACAGATAATTCTTATGTTGGAATTACACATAGAGCTTCAATTGGTAGTGGAGCTTGGACTGAAAATATTATATCTTCTCAAGATAGTACAGGAATGTTCAGAGATATGATATGGAACAGATCCGCTGTTGGTGGCCTAAACAATGAAACAATACACATGATTGCAGTTACTGCATCATCTAATTTCAACGGTCCTCTTTTTAATGGATTAGATGGTGCCTTAGTATATTACAGATCTCAGGATGAAGGTGTCACATGGGATAGAATGGATGTTCAGCTTCCATCACTTGACACTTCGAATTTTATAGGAATGTCTGGTGATGTATATGCCATAGATGCTAGAGGTGAAACAGTAGTAATAGCATATTTTGCTGATTGGGGGGATTCATTTATACTTAAGTCTGATGACAACGGAGACAACTGGACTAGGACAACATTTTTAGATGTGCCAGTACAAAAGTATGCTATGGATGATGGTTTTGACTTAGATGGTAATGATACCACTGATCACCTGTTTTCAACAGATAATTATGGGGCAGTTATTTTAGATAACAACAACATGGCTCATGTTGCATATGGAGTAATGCAATATGCTGATGATGATCTTACTGATGCTCAGTCAAGTTGGTATCCAGGAACTAACATGTTAGCTTATTGGAACGAAAGCTTTGGAGCAGATAATTATTTAGATTCAACTTATTCACAATATCCATCATATACAGTTAATGGAATTGTGTTTGATACGCTACATTATTCAACTGATACAGTATTCACAAATCAGTGGGATTCTGCAACAAATACCACTTTACATGTACCAACAAATTATTTACAAATCATTCATTACAATGATCCAAACAACCCAAATTCTCCTACAGATACAATGTGGGTTTGGGAATCAAATATTTTAACAAATGTTTATGATTCAATAGGAAATGTTGACACAACTATTTTATTGTTAGCAGACACAATATTATATCATAATTATAATTCTACAACAACATACTTTACTGTTGCAAACAATACACAACTTCAAGATACTATTAATTTTATTGATGCAGCTGGTATAGCTACACCAAGGGGGAGATGGTGGTCAGACATGATGGATAATAATATCATTGCATCTGCTCCAGATCTTAATGGTGATGGATTAGTTGATGGTATAGATTCAACAGGAGGTTATTCTCTTTATTACGCTTCAAGAGCAAGTATGCCAAACATAGGTTTAACTTCTAATAATGAAATTTGGTTATCTTTTGCTGCTTATCAAGAAAATGCTGACAATGGAACTCAAGTTTACCGCCACATATATTTAACTAAGTCATCTGATGGAGGTATAACTTGGAAAGAACCTGTTGATGTCACACCATCAGATGTATGGAATGGCATGCTAGAATGTGTTTTTGGTTCAATGCATCATGTTGTTGATGATAAAGTAAGATTAATTTATCAAAGAGATTTTGAGCCAGGACTTGCTGTAAGAGGAGATGAAGATATACCTGATAACAATGATATAGTATATTTAGAAATAGATACTGTTGGGTTATGGTCTAATACCCCTACAAGCATTAATGAAATACAAGATAATTTTTCATTAAATATATATCCTAATCCTGCAACAAATACAACTACTATAGAAATATATTCTGATAATAATTCGGATATAGAAATAAATATTGTTGATATTTTAGGAAAAAATATATACACTAAAAAAACAAGTATTTACTCAGGTAAAAATATGAAAACTTTAGATATAAGAAATTTACAAAAAGGAGTTTATTTTATAAATACATCATTGAACAATAAAGTTATTTCTAAGAAACTAAATGTAAAATAATCTAAAAAAATATTTATATTAAAAAAGCCAGTTTAAAATCTGGCTTTTTTATTTATAATCAAATAATGAATGAATTTTTGGTAATTGGTGAGATATAAATCCCTCAGCATATTTGCAATTTGTTAATCTACCAAAATCTTGGGCTCTATATTTTACACTATCTAAAAACTCTTTTGAAGATATTATAGTTTTTGATTCGTTACTTTTTGGATTGTAAAACTGAGAGGAATAAGCTTTGACTGCTTGTATTTTTAAATCTATTTGAGAAGAAATATCAATAACAAAATCAGGTGTCAAATTATTAAATTGAATATAGTGATAAATAAATTTTGGCCTCCATACTTCTTGATTTGTGTCAATCTTTTCTAATCCCGATAAAAAAGATGCATCAGTAGTTATGTTTGAAGATCTTGCATGATCAGGATGTCTATCTGATAAAGCATTAGTTATAACTATTTCTGGTTTATACTTTCTAATTTTTTTAATTAAATCTATTTTATGAGATTCATCATCTTTAAAAAATCCATCTTTAAAATTCATGTTTTCTCGAACATCCAAAGACATAATTTCTGATGCATCTTTTGTTTCTTTATCTCTAATTGCAATACTACCACGTGTTCCTAATTCTCCTCTAGTTAAGTCAATAACTCCAACTTTCTTTCCATTTTGAATTTCTTTAATTAAAGTACCACTACATCCAAGCTCAACATCATCAGGATGAGCTCCAAATGCTAAAATATCTAGTTTCATTTATAATTTTTTTTATATTTCAACTTAGCAAGTATTGTGCTTATAATCATTATAGCTAGTAAATAATAAACAAATTTTGGAATTGGCATTGGATCTCCAGCAGCATAAGAGTGTAAGCCTGACAAATAATAGTTAACACCAAAATATGTCATTATTATAGTCCATATTGCAAACATAGAAACCGAGCTAAAGACCAAAGTATTATTTAACTTAGGTATAAATCTCAAATGAAGAATAAATGCATAAATCAGAATACTTACAAGAGCCCAAGTCTCCTTAGGATCCCAACCCCAATATCTACCCCATGACTCATTTGCCCATACACCACCAAGGAAAGTACCAATTGTTAACAAAATAAGACCTAACTCAATAGTTTTTTCATTAATTATTTTTAATTCACTCAGAACTATTTTAACATTTTGAAAATTTTCTTTTGATTGAAAAATAATAAGACACAAAGACAAGAAACCTAACATAAATGCTAAAGAAAAAAAGCCATATGATGAAGTAATTATAGAAACATGAATCATTAACCAATATGAATTTAATACTGGAACTAAATTTGTTATTGTTGGATCGAGCCAATTTAGATGAGCAACCATTAAAATCAAAGCAGAAACAATTGCAGTTGCTGTTAATGGCAACATAGATCTTTTATTAAATATCCAACCTGATAGCATTGTAGCCCATGCAATGTAAATCATAGACTCATATCCATTACTCCAAGGAGCATGATTTGAAATAATCCATCTAACAATAAGACCTCCAGTGTGCAAAATAAAACCAAATAATATAAGGTAGCTGATTAATTTAACTAGTTTACTTAATAGTTTAGAGTGTTTAAAAATTTGTAAAATAGAGAATATAAGAAGCAACAAACCAAAGGTAAAATAGTAAATAAATAAACGTGAAAATATTTTAGACTGATTATAAATAATTTCAAGATCTACTTTCGATTTTGATGGTAATACTTCAGTACCATATCTAAGTTGAAATTTATTTATAAACTGAACAATTGTATCAGAATAATTCCATTGATTAGTTTCAAGACTTTCTTTTAGAGTATTAAAATATAAGGGCATTATTGTTGCAACAAACAAAGAATCTTTTCCAGAAAAAAGATTAGATTGAAGCGATGAAACCCAAGTATTATTTTCATCACCAGGGACAGGAAAGAATCTAAAAATACCGCCATTAAAAATCATAAAGCAAATATTAATTCTTTCATCAACTCTAATTATATCTTTTTCAAATTGTGATCGATCTTCAACTCGCATTGCATATGCTGATTCAACATCATTTAAAATTAAATAGTCTCCATCAGAGTTAAAAAAATCAGTAATTTTTAATAAAGTTGATCGAGAATTAAGATCTGATACTCCAAGTAAAGTTCTCAGTTTCTTTGATGAAACTTTAACTAAATTAATATTACTCCAGTGCTTTGGACTACTCATCATTCCTAAAATTGCTTGAGTAGATGTTAAATTATAATACTTGTCTTTTCCAGTAATTTTTCTAAGATATTCTGAACAAAGAGTATTTACTGGTTTTAATCTCCCACCATTATCTTGTATAACTAATTGTTGAAATTTATTAGCATGATCCAATGCAATAGGTTGATGAGCATCAACTTTTAAGCATGTAAATAACAATATAAAGATTAGTGGATTTTTAATATTCAATTTTTGAAGTTTTTTTCTCAAGAAGCTAAATCTAGATTTATTTGCAAAAAGGACTAGAATAAAACCTAAAGAAAGTAAAAAATATCCAATATAGGTAATAATCGTTCCCCACCAATCATGATTAACAGATAAGATAGTTCCTAGTTCATCTTTATCATATGAAGATTGAAAAAATCTAAATCCTTTATATTGTAATACGTTGTTCATATATATTTTATAATCTGTTTTAGTGTATTGATTATTCTTAACAAATTCATCTATGTTTTCTTTAGAAATATTATTAACATCTTGATCATAATTTTTTTTCTTATCTAAAATTGTTACTTCTGCAGCATATGAACTAGGGCTTTGCGAGCCTGGATATCTTTCTAATTGAAAATCTCTTAAATATAAACTAAACGGTGTTTTATAATACTTGGAACCATAAGATAATGAAAAGTTTATTCCATCAATAGTAAACTCTTCTTTTTTACCCTCAAAACCTTTACCACCATTTAACTGAATTATTTTCTCTTTTCCATTTGACTCAACTTTTACAATCAACATATCGTCTGAGCTATCTTTCATCTTTTTTGAACCATTCACTTTTTTAAGCATTCCATTTTCAACATATTGTTTTAAAACAAAATTTAATCCGTTAGTGGTATGAAGAGCTTTAGAATTAAAAGAAAAATCAACTAGTTTATTAATTTGATTTTTTTCTCTAGTTAACATACTCATCGTCTCTACATTATATGGTGAATTACAAACTAAAATACCACTACTATCTTTGATATTAATTGCTCCAGCAACTGGATTATTAAAAGTAAAAATTTCATCTTTAATTAACTTTTGTTCATTGTCTTTTAGAAACTCTGATTGCATACCATTTTCCCCAGGAACTACTATATGAATAAGTTTATTATTAATTCCAGGACTTATTATTAAAGAATCTTTTACATCAACTAAAAAATCTTTATAACTTATTTTGATATCATTTATAAAATTTAATGAAAATGAAAAATTATTTTTTGTGATTGGAGATAAAAATAACTTCTTATCATAGTTTAATTGTTGTGCAGGTGCCTTAATTTTCGGATTATAGTTATTAACATGAACTTTTAAAAATGTATCATCCGATATAAAAGAATCACTACTTTCACCTTCTCGAATGTGCATCATTCCTTCATAGCTTACGTATCTAGTTATCGCTGATCCAATTAAAATAACAATGAAAGAGATATGAAAAGTTAATGCCGCAAGTTTTTCTTTTCTAAATAATTTAAAACGAAAAAGATTAGCTATTAAATTAACACTTAGTAATAGTAAAATCAATTCGAACCACCACTTATTGAAAATTAGTGCTTTAGCTGCTGACCTACCAAAATCATTCTCAATAAATGTTGCATAACCAATTACTGCTGCAAAAAGCAATAATAAAAATGTCATAAATTGCATTGACAAGAGAAGATTTATAATTTTTTTAAACATAGAAAGATATATTACAAAATTACTAATAATTATTAGATTTGCATGTAAATCATCCTAATGAAAAAAATATCAATTATTGGATCTGGAAATGTTGCGACGCATCTAGCATTAAGTCTAAAAGAAAAATTTTTTTGCATTCATCAAATCTATAGCCGAAATATTGAAAATGCTAAACAGCTTGCTAAATTAGTTAATGCAAAATATACATCAAAAATAACTGAAATTGAAAAAGTAGATTTAATAATTATAGCTGTTTCGGATGACGTAATAAATGAAATCATAGATAATTTAGAAGGAAATAATATTGTACATACATCAGGAAGTGTTAGTCTTGATGTTTTTAATAATAAATATACAAATTTTGGTGTACTATATCCATTACAGACTTTTAACAAGAAAAATACAATTGATATTAAAACTACACCTTTTATCATTGAAGGTAACAATGATAAATTTGAGAAACAGCTAGTAAAAATTGCAAGTAAAATATCTAATAATATTTCTGTTTTAAAATCTGAAGATAGAGAAAACATCCATTTAGCTGCTGTATTTGCATGTAATTTCAGTAATCACTTGTACGTTATTGCAAATAATATTTTAAAAAAATCTAATATTGATTTTTCTATTTTAATGCCCTTACTCAAACAAAATATTTATAAAATTGACAACAATAATCCTTTAAAATTACAAACAGGACCAGCTAAAAGAAAAGATTTTAAAGTAATAAAAAAACACATAAATCAAATTAAGGACAATGAAATTAAATTGATTTATCAACTTATGACAAAATCAATAATTGATTCAAATGAAAAAATCTAAACAAATAAATAATTTAAAACATTTATTCAAGTTAATAAGATTTAAAAATTTAATTATTATTATAAGTATACAACTGCTAATAAAGTTATGTATTGTAAATCTATTTATTGAAGGTTATTCTCTTGATTGGATTGAATATTTTTTATATCTAACCTCAACAATCACAATTGTAGCTGCAGGTTATATTATTAATGATATATATGATATTCCTACTGATTTAATTAACAAAAAAAATGATGTTATAATAAATAAATATATTTCTGAAAAAAAAGCATTTCACTATTATTTCATTTTAAATTTGATAGGTGTTTTATCTAGTTTAACATTATGTTTATTAATAAGAAAATTAGAACTATCATTGATATTTATCTATTTTGTTTTTGCTTTATGGATATACTCAAAAAAGTTAAAAAAATCATTTTTATTGGGAAATATTCATGTTGCATTTCTTGTTGCACTAAGCATAATTAACATAATTATTTTTGATATTTCTTTAAATAATGTAAATAATGACAATAAATTTTACACGTATATTATCTTAATATATGCCAGCTTTTCTTTTATAACAACATTGATAAGAGAAATCAATAAAGATATTGAAGATATTAAAGGTGATTTGACAATTAAAGCTTCCACAATACCCATCAAATTTGGAGTTAAAAAAAGTACTCTTTTAAATTGCTACTTAATAATATTAACTGTCATTTTTATTGGTTTTATTCAATTTTTACAGTTAAAAGAACTTTTTTTATCAAATAATAGTTGGGGAGTTAATTATTTTTCAATAGTATATTGTTCTTATATACAAATTTTATTATTTAAATTATTATATAAAACATATCATTCTGAAAGTAAATCTGATTTCAGTTACACAAGCATATTATCAAAAAAAATAATGGTGATTGGAATTTTATCTATACCGTTTTTTTCATTTATTTATGCTTAAAAACCTAACAAAATATAAAATTATACTTGGTTCAAATTCACCAAGAAGAAAAAAATTATTATCTGAGCTTAATTTAAGATTTGATGTTATTTCAGGCAACGTTAAAGAAACATACTCAAATAAAATAAATAAAGAAAAAGTTGCAGAACATTTAGCACAAAGAAAAGCATTAAATATTTCTAAATTAAAATTGCCAAAAAATTACTTGTTAATTACTGCAGACACTACAGTTTTAATTAATGGAAAAATACTAAATAAACCTATTAATAAAAACCAATCTCTAAAAATGCTCCAGGAAATCAGTAATCAATCCCATCAAGTCATAACTGGAGTCTGCATTAAGACTTCAAAAAAGGAAATACTGTTCTCTGTTAGTTCAGAAGTTATTTTTAAAAACCTATCATTAGATGAAATGTCATATTATATAGAAAATTTTAAACCTTTTGATAAAGCTGGCAGTTATGGTATTCAAGAATGGATTGGTCATATAGGAGTAAAAAAGATCAATGGTTCTTATACAAATATTATGGGATTACCAACAAATGATATTTATGAAAATCTTAAAAAAAAATTTTAGGTGGTTTATTTACTATATTTGTAAAGATCATGCATATAAAAACTTTTAGTATGAAAAATATAATCAAAATATTTATTATTTTAATATTTGTACAGAGTTGTACTCCTATGAAGAAAATAACTTATTTAAATAATAATGAATCTGGAAAGTGGGATATTTCGCCAATTCCACCAAAACATCAACTTGAGATTGGAGATGTTCTAATGGTTAAAGTTATTAGTAGAAATGAAGAACTAAATGATTTGTTTAATATTGAAAGCAACACCAATAGCCAAAACGAAAATCTTACAAGTGCAAATCTTTACCTAAATGGATTTACAATTTCACAAGATGGTACAATTGACATACCAAATGTTGGTAAAGTTTATATTCTCAACCAGACTATTGATGAAGCTAAAGAAACAATATTAAAAGTTGCAAAAGATTATTTAATTAATCCCTTTGTAATTGTAAAACTTGCAAATTTCGAATTTACAATATTGGGGGAAGTAAATACACCTGGCAAATATCCTATATACAAAGAATCAATCACAATTTATGATGCTATTGCAATGGCAGGAGATATTAATGATTTTGCTGATTTATCAAAGGTAAAAATAATTAGATCAAACAAAAACAATAAAAAAACGTACAATATTGATCTAACTCAAGCAAATATTATGACGTCTGATTTTTTTTATTTAAAAAATAACGATCTAATTTATATTCAACCTTTAAAATATAAAGGTTTTAGAAAGTCTCAATCACAAACATTGCTATCTGTTTTAACAACAGTAGCTATTTTGTTTAATGTTTATCTTAAAGCAACAGAATAAATGAATGATCAAGAAATAAACGAAGAAAAAATTGATATAAGAAGCATATTATTGAGATATTCAACTTATTGGTATTTTTTTATACTTTCTGTTCTATTCTTTATTTTTTTAGGTTTTTTAGTTAATAGATACACTGTTCCTGAATACAGTGTTTCTTCAACTCTTTTAATAAGAGATGATAGTAACACTCAACTTGGAGCTGAAAATATATTAGAAGGATTAGAACTGTTTAGTGGTAAAAAAAATTTAAAAAACGAAATTATAATTTTAAAATCATATTCTGTTACCGAACAAATTGTAGAAGAGCTTGACCTTGGTATATCTTATTTTAAAAAAGGTTTCATAATTTCAAATGAATTGTTTAAAAATAGTCCTTTTACTGTTACTATTGACTCAACAAAACTACAAGTAACCGGAGTTAAATATGAAATTGATTTTATTAATGAAGAATCCTTTAAATTAAAATTAAAGGCAGATGATAAATATGCATATAATGTTATTAAAGAAAAATTTGATAAAAGTAAATCAGTTAATATAAATTTTAAAGAAGAATATAATTTTGGAGATACTATTACCTCACCTCTTTTTACATTTTCTATAAATAAAACATCATTTTTTGACATTGATAAAATTAAAAAAGAAAAGAAAAAATTCTCATTTAAATTACATCCTAAAAGACAATATGCTCAAAAGCTGATTAAAGACATAAATATTAACCCGGTAAATAAAGAAACATCAATCTTAAAACTTTCAATAAAAGGAAGTAACCCAAAAAAGAACATTGAAATACTAGATAAATTAACTGAAATATATATTCGAAGTGGATTAAATGAAAAAAATATTATGGCAGTTAATACAATAAATTTTATTGATAATCAACTAAACATTATTGAGGATTCCTTATCTTTTATTGAAAATCAATTAGAAGAATTTAGACTAGAAAATCCAAATTTAGAAATAGTTGATAAAGAATATGGTACATACTTTCAAAAACAAAAATTAGATAATTCCTTATCTGAACAATCTGTTAATATAAAATATTACAAGTCTTTACTTAATTACCTAAAAGATGAAACTGATATAAATAGCATTGTTTCACCAACTTCAATGGGAATTAGTAATCCAGAATTAAATAATCTTATTAATCAATTATTAGTTTTATACTCAAATAAAGGAGAATTAGAAATTACTACAACTAAAAGAAACCCTAGCTATCAAGCAGTATTATCTCAAATTGAACATACTAAAGAGACTATTATTGAAAATATAAAAAATCTAATATCTTCTGCTGCAATTTATGAAACTGATCTAAAAAATAGAATCAATCTATTTAATTCAAAAATCAATAAACTACCTGAAGCAGAAAAAAAATATATTATACTCAAAAGAAAATACCAATATAATGAACAAACAGCTGTTTATCTTCAACAAAAAAGATATGAAGCATCACTAGCTAAAGCTGGAACAGAATCAGATCATAAAGTGATTGATGCTGGTAGACTGGATAGTCAAAGACCTATTAAACCTAGAAAAACATTAACATATTTTATAATGCTAATTATTGCTTTTTTTGTCCCAATTAGTATTATTTCAATTAAAAGATTTTTTAATGATACCATAAATAAAAAATCTGATATTAAAAATAATTCTAATGTTCCCATCATTGGTCTTATTGGTCATAGTGACAAATCAACTAGCTTAGTTGTCCCTAACTCAACAAAATCTATAATTACTGAATCTTTTAGATCATTAAGAACAAATATTCAATATATCGCAGCTGATAAAACAAAAAAAATTATTTCTGTTACTTCTTCAATTGGAGGTGAGGGTAAAACATTTGTTACAATGAACTTAGCTTCAATTTTTGCTCTTTCTAATCATAAAACAATATTAATTGGTGGAGATTTAAGAAAACCCAAACTACATAATAGTTTTAAATTAGATAAAAATCAGGGACTTAGCAATTATTTAATTAATAAATCAAATTTAGAAGATGTAATAACTAAGACCAACATTAAAACTTTAGATGTAATTGCTTCTGGACCAATACCTCCAAATCCAGCAGAACTATTAGATAGTCCTAAGATGAATGAATTATTGTCTATTTTGAATGCAAAATATGATTACGTAATTATAGATACGCCTCCAATTGGATTGGTAACTGATGGTGTCATAATAATGCAGTATGCAGATGCTAATCTTTACATTGTTAGACATAATTATTCAAAAATTAAATCCTTAAGTGTAGTAAATAATATTTTCAAAAATAAAAATATTTCAAATTTAAATATTGTAATTAACGATTATACTGAAAATGAAGGATATGGATATGGATATGGATATGGATATGGAAATGATGGATATGGATATTATGAAAAAGATGACGAATAAAATTTAATGGGCTTTTGCATGTCCTCAAACAAAATAACACTTCCCGTTGCATTAATTCCTATAGTATTATTAATTTTTTTATTAATAATTAATATAATTATTTTTGATAACGTTATAAACATTGCGGGTCAACTTTCTCTAATTATTTCTTCCATAATAACAATTTTTATTGGTCTATATTACAAAATCAAGTGGAAAGATATTTTTCATGCTATTAAAAAAAATGTTAAAACTGTTATACCCGCATTAATTTTGCTTTTATTAATAGGCGGACTATCAGGAACTTGGTTGATTTCTGGAATAATACCTGCTATGATTTTTTATGGTTTAAAAATATTAAATCCAGATATTTTCCTATTTATTGTAGCAATAATATCTGCAATTATTTCAGTTGCAACAGGAAGTTCATGGAGTACAATAGCTACTTTTGGAATAGCATTTTTAGGTATTGGAACAGCAATAGGAATACCATCAGGAATTGTAGCAGGAGCTATAATATCAGGAGCATATTTTGGTGATAAAATGTCACCATTATCAGAAACAACTAACATGGCAGCAGCTATTTGTGAGGTAAGTTTATTTGATCATATAAAATATATGATGTACACCACTATACCTTCATTTTTTATTTCCTTAGTTATATTTTTAATTATAGGACTGAATTTTGAAACTAATATTTCATCTGATCAAATTGATGAAGCTTTAAATATTATATCAAATAATTTTGAAATTAACTTGCTGCTTTTTATTGTACCTCTTTCAGTGATAATTTTAATTATAAACAAAGTTAGTGCTATAAAATCATTATTTATTGGAACTTTACTTGGAAGCATTTTTGCAATTATTTTTCAACAAGAAATTTTATTTGAAATTTCTAATTTAGACAGAAATAATTTTATTTCACTACTATCTGCTAATTTAAATGCAATAACCGCAGAAATTAATTTTACCAAAATAAATTCTGACATAAATGATGTATTTAATATCCCTGAGGATGAAAGATCAAGTTTATTAAAGTCAAATGGTATGATTGGTATGTTTAATACTATTCTACTTATGATTTGTGCAATGATATTTAGTGGATGTATTGAAAGCACTAAAATATTAACAACAATTTCAGAACCAATAATTAGATATGCAAAAACAAATAGTAAGTTAATTGGGACTAATGTTGGAACATGTATTTTCTTTAATGTAACTACATGTGATCAGTATATGAGTCTTGTGGTTCCCGGAAGAATGTTTTCTGATTCATATAAGGATAATAAACTCGCACCTCAAAATCTTAGCAGAACAATAGAAGATAGCGGAACTGTGACTTCTGTTTTAATTCCTTGGAATTCATGCGGTGCAACACAGTCGGCTGTTTTGGGAATAACAACTTTATCTTACCTACCATTTTGTTTTTTTAATATAATATCTCCTTTAATGACACTATTTTTTGCTCACTACGGAATTAAAATAAAAAAATTAACTAAAAATATCCTTTAATTTTTGAATGGTATAGTCTATATCATCAAAAGTATTATACTTGGAAAAAGAAAATCTAATTCCTGTTCTTTGAGCATTTGGATCAAAATAAGATAAAACATGTGATCCTTTATTTGATCCAGATGCACATGCACTACCACCACTACATGAAATTCCTGCAATATCTAAATTAAATAATAGCATTTCGCTATTTTTTGTTAATGGAAAACTAACTGTAAGCACAGTATAAAGACTATTATCCAAATCATTACAGTTACCAAAAAACTGAACATCAGAAACAGATGCTATTAACTTCTCAATCATATAAGATTTTAATTTTTTAATATACAACATCTCCTTGTCTAAATTATCATATGCTAATTGCATAGCTTTTCCTAGAGCTGAAATTGAGTGAATATTTTCAGTGCCAGCACGCATATTTCTTTCTTGAGCACCACCAACAATAAAAGGAGAAATTTTAACATTATCAGAGATGTAAATAAATCCTATTCCTTTTGGGCCATGAAATTTATGAGCAGATGCAGCTAAAAAATCTATATTGATTTTTTGTAAATCTATATGATAATGTCCGACTGTTTGTACTGTGTCAGAATGAAATATAGCATTATATTTTTGACAAATTAGTCCTATTTTATTTATATCTTGAATTACACCAACTTCATTATTTGCATGCATTATAGATACAAACGTTCTTGAATTTTTTTTTAAAATATTTTTAAGATCATAAAGAGAAACAAATCCATTTTCATCCAATTCAACATAAGAAAGTTTTATTTTCTTTTCTTTTTCTAATTTTTGCAAGGGATATAAAACTGCATGATGCGAAATTCTTGATGTTATAGCGTGTTTTATTTTATAGTTTTCAATACTCATTTGAATTGCCATATTATCTGATTCTGTTCCTCCAGATGTAAAAAAAATATTTCGTGGATATGTATTTAATATTTTAGCAATTATACTTCGAGATTCCTCAACAATAGTTTTAGATTTTCTTCCTTCAAAGTGAGTTGAAGATGGGTTAGCAAACTGTTCTTTCATTAAAGATGACATCAATTCAATAATTTCTTTTGAAATTGGAGTAGTTGCAGCATTGTCTAAATATACTCTTTTCATGAGTTATAAAGTTCAATAAAATTTATTAATTCTTTACATAATTTATTAGATTTCTCTTCTGAGGTACTTTCAGCATATATTCTTATTATAGGCTCAGTATTAGATTTTCTTAAATGTATCCACTCATTATCAAGATTAATTTTCACACCATCAATTGTATTAATTTCATATTTCTTATACTTTCTAATAACCGAACTAAATACAGCATCTAAATCAATTGATTTATCTAATTTGATTTTATTTTTTGAAATAAAATAATTTGGATAAGATTTTCTTAAATCACTTGATTTAATTTTCTGTTTAGCTAGAAATGTTAAAAATAATGCTATTCCTACTAATGCATCTCTACCAAAATGTATTGAAGGATAAATAATTCCTCCATTACCTTCCCCTCCGATTACAGCATTAGTTTCTTTCATTTTTTGCACAACGTTTACCTCACCTACTGCAGAAACATTATATTCACAATCATATTTCTCTGTAATGTCTTTGAGGGCCAAAGTCGATGATAAATTAGAAACTGTATTTCCAGGTGTATTTTGCAATACATAATCTGAAACGGCAACAAGCGTATATTCTTCACCAAACATATTACCGTCCTCACAAACAAATGCTAGTCTGTCTACATCAGGATCTACAACTATACCTAAATCAGCTCCCTCTTTTACAACTAGATTAGAAATATCTTCTAAATTTTCAGGCAATGGCTCTGGATCATGAGGAAACTGCCCATTTGGTTCACAATATAAACTTATACATTGAACACCTAATTTACTTAACAATTTAGGAACAATTATACCTCCAGTAGAGTTTACGGCATCAAGAACAACTTTAAATTTTGCAGACTTTATTAAATCAACATCAACTAAAGGTAAGTTTAAAATCTCATTTATGTGAATATCGTTATAACTATCAATTTTAATATAATTACCTAGAAAATCTATTTCCTCATATAAATAATTTTCCTTTTTGGATAAACTTAAAATTTTATTACCATCTTCATTTGACAAAAACTCCCCTTCATGATTTAAAAGTTTTAAAGCATTCCATTGCTTTGGATTATGACTAGCAGTAATTATAATACCTCCTGCTGCTTTCTCCAAAATTACTGCCATCTCAACAGTTGGAGTAGTTGAAAGGCCTAAATCTTTGACATTAAACCCACAAGATATCAAAACTCCTGAAACAATATTTCGCACCATTACTCCTGAAATTCTTGCATCTCGACCTAAAACTATTGTGTTTTTATTTTCATCATTTTTAGAACTTATGTTATTTTGTTTACTTTTTATAAAATTTGCATATGCAGTTGTAAATCGAACAATATCAACAGGAGATAATGAATCACCTATCTTACCGCCAATTGTTCCTCTAATACCTGAAATAGATGTTATTAAAGTCATACTAATTTTTTTATAACAAAACTACATAATTAAAATTATTGTTACTCAACTATTATTATCTTTGTTTAATGTTAAACATTTTATCTCAAATACCAATAAGATCTCGAAAACCTAGAAAAAAAGGATTAACAATGATGATGGATAAAGGTTTAAGTTTTAATCAAGCCAAAGAATTTCTTGAAACTTGCTCAGAATACACTGATATCATTAAATTAGGATTTGGAACAAGTTTAATAACACCAAACGTTAAAAATAAAATCAAACTCTACAAAGAACATAATATACAGGTTTATTTAGGGGGAACATTGTTTGAAGCATTTGTTATTAGAAATCAAATTGAAGATTACAAAAAACTATTAGATAATTTAAATTTAAATATGGTTGAAATATCAGATGGAAGTATAAATTTAAATCACAAAACAAAGTGTAATTATATTAAAGATTTTAGTAAAAGCTTTACAGTTCTTAGTGAAATAGGAAGTAAATCAGATAATCAAGTTATAGCTAGCGATTGGACAATACAAATGAAAGATGAATTAGAAGCTGGTAGTTGGAAAGTAATTGCTGAATCTAGAGAAAGTGGAAACATAGGTATTTTTGATAATCAAGGTGAAACAAAAACTGATTTAGTTGACAAAATTGTAAATGACATTGATGAATCAAAAATTATTTGGGAAACACCTCAAAAAACACAACAAGTTTGGTTTATCAATAAATTTGGAACTAATGTCAATCTTGCCAATATCTCTTATTCTGACATAATACCTCTTGAAACTCTAAGACTAGGGCTAAGAGGAGACACACTTAATAATTTTACTACTAATTAATAATTATGAAGTGTTAAAAATAGATAAGGAACAAATCAAAAAAAAACAAAAACTTATTTTATTTCTTAAAGGAATTGCTATGGGAATAGCTAATATTATTCCTGGCGTTTCCGGAGGAACTATAGCTTTGGTTACTAATATTTACGAAAGACTTATTAATGCGCTGAAGAAATTTGATTTAACTGCTATTAAGCTTTTACTATCAATGGAGTTTAAAAAGTTTGCTATACATACTGATTTAATTTTTCTGATTTGGTTATTTAGTGGGAGTTTATTTGGTGTATTTAGCGTAGCAAAGTTATTTGAATATATGTTTGAATTTTATCCAATTATAATATGGTCTTTCTTCTTTGGACTAATTTTAGCATCTGTATACTTTATAGGTAAAAAAATTAATAATTGGAATATTTATAATTTTATAATTTTCATTTTCGGTGCCATTGTTGCAACGTCTCTTTTATTTTTGGAACCTGCAGATGAAAACAACAACCTACTATTTATAATACTATGTGGAATTATCGGAGTTAGTGGAATGATGCTTCCTGGTCTTTCAGGTTCTTTTATTTTAATTCTGATGGGAAATTATGAATTAATTTTAGTTTCTGCTATATCAGAATTTAATTATATAATTTTATTGTTTTTTTTAATAGGTTCAGTTTTAGGTTTAGTAATATTTTCACATATTATTGCTCATTTATTAAATAAATACAAAGATCAAACATTATCTATTTTAACAGGTTTCATTTCTGGATCTCTATTAATTGTATGGCCATGGAAAAAAATAAAAAGTTCGAATATTTCGATAGAGAATAAAGATAACTTATTAGCATATAGCTGGTATCTACCTGAAAATTTAAATCTTGAATCATTTTTATCATTATGTTTAATATTTTTTGGTTTTTTGATAGTTTATTTACTCGAAAATATTGACAAAGGAAAATGAAAGTTTATGGATTAATTGGTAAGAAATTAGACCATTCATTTTCTTTAAAATTTTTTAATGAAAAATTTAAAAAAGATAAAATATCTAATGTTGTTTATAAAAACTTTGAAATCAATGACATAAAGGATTTTAAGCAAATAATAAACCAAACAAATATTTATGGTCTTAATGTTACTATACCATATAAACAATCGATTATCCCATATTTAGATGCTTTATCTACAGAAGCTAAAAAAGTTAATTCTGTAAATACTATTAAAATTAATGGAAATAAACTAATTGGCTATAACACTGACATAAATGGATTTGAGCATAGTATTAATAGTCTTAAAAAATATAAAAAGGCAATAATTCTTGGTAATGGCGGTAGTTCTCAAGCTGTTCAATATGTTTTAGATAAATTAAACAAAGAGTTTATTGTTATTTCAAGAAATTCACAATATGACTACTCATACATTGATTCTAACTTATTAAAAAAATATACATTAATTATAAATACAACACCTCTTGGAATGTTTCCAAATATTGAAGAATATCCAAATATTCCTTACGAACATCTAAACAACTCTCATTTCCTATATGATATAATATACAATCCATTAATAACAAAATTTTTAGAAATAGGAATTGAAAAAGGTTGTAAAACTAAAAATGGATTAGACATGCTAAAAAAACAAGCAGAAGCATCATGGAATATTTGGAACACTAAAAAATAATAGTAATATTGTAAATAAATTAACACGTTGAAAAAATTAGAAAGCAATACAGATTTAGATTCAAAAGATTTTGCTGAACTTACAGAACTACTTAACAATATAAATTCTAGCGAAAATCCAATGAAAATTTCTAAAGATATTGAATTGATTAAATCTGTTTTTTATAAAAAATTTAATTTTAAAAAGTCTAAAGAAAACATCTCTGAAAATGATTTGAAAAAAGAAATGATGTTTAAAAAAGCATTATTACTTTATAAAAAAAATAAAAACACTTTAAGAAAAGAAATAAACAATGAAGAAAAGAGAAATCTTAAAGAAAAAGAAAATATCATAAATGAAATAAATCAATTAACTGAACAAAAAGAATTAATAAATAGTACATTCTCAAAATTTAGATCTCTACAAAAAAAATGGAGTGAAATAGGATTTGTTCCAATTGAATTTAAAACTGATATATGGCAATCTTATAATTATAATGTTGTTAAATTTTATGACTACATTAAACTCAATAAAGAATTAAGAGATATTGATTTTTCTAAAAATCTTAAATTAAAAGAACAAATTTGTATAGATGCTAAGAAACTAGTTAATGAAACTTCCATTAACAAAATGGATATGTCTTTGCAAGATCTACATATAAAATGGAAAAAAATTGGTCCTGTTAAAAAAGAATACAGAGAAGAAATTTGGGAAAGATTTCAAAAAATTAGTAAAGATTTAAATAAAAAAAAGAATGATTTTTTTATTAAAAGAAAAAAAGTCGATAATGAAAAAGCTAAAGAAAAAAATGATATAAGCAAAAAAATAAAGTCTTTGGCAGATAAATCAAATTTAACTATTACTGACTGGAAATCGAAAACATTAGAATGTGAAGAACTTACTAATAAATGGAAAAAAATAGGTAAGCTTGAAAAAAATAATAATAAAAAAGTATGGGAGGAGTTTAAAAATTCTCTAGACTATTTTTATAAAAAAAAGAGAAGTTTTTTTGAAACCAAAAAACTAAAAGTAGTTGCTTTAATAAATCGAAAAAAAGAAATTTGTCAAGAAGCAAAACAATTAAAATTATCAACTGAATGGAAAAAAAGTAGTGATAAATTAATTAAATTACAAAAAGAATGGAAATCAATAGCTTACACCAAACAATCGAAACATTTATGGCAAGATTTTAAAAATTCAACAGATTATTTTTTTAAAAAAAGAAATGAAATATTCAAGAATGCTAAACACGAAGAGAGAAAAATAATAGAAGAAAAAAAGAAAACACTTATAAAAATTAAAAACTTAAAACTAACAACAAAAAAAGAAAGTTTAAATATTTTGAAAAATTGCATTAACAATTGGTATGACGATAAGATTATTATTTCAAATAAAAATTTAAACTCAAAATTTGACAATTTAATAATAGCAAAATATTTAGAAATAGGAACTGATTATCGTACTGCAGACATTGATATTTACAAAATAAAAATAAAAAGTATTAAAGATAAAACTAAGTTAATAACTGAAGAGAAAAATTTATTAGATTCAAGTTTAGATATAATGGAAAAAAAACTCTTACAATATCAGAACAATATTGACTTTTTATCAAATAACACTCAAACAGAATCTTTATATAAAAAAGTAGAAGATAAAATAAATACAGTTAAACAGGATGTTGACCACATCAATCATAAACTTAAAATATTGAACGATATCAAATGAGTTTTGATTTAAAGTCAAAATTTAAACCTGCAGGAGATCAACCTGAAGCCATTAAAAACTTATGTGATGGTGTACATAGTAATATTGACTGTCAAACTCTACTAGGAGTTACCGGATCAGGAAAAACTTTCACAATAGCTAATGTAATTAAAGAAATTAATGCGCCAACATTAATACTTAGTCATAATAAGACACTAGCGGCCCAATTATTTAGTGAGTTTAAGCAATTTTTTCCAAATAATGCTGTAGAATACTTTGTATCATATTATGATTATTATCAACCTGAAGCATACATCCCTAGTACTGGATTATATATTGAGAAAGATTTATCCATAAATGAAGAAATAGAAAAATATAGACTTAATACTACAACATCATTACTTTCTGGAAGAAAAGATATAATTGTTGTTTCCTCTGTTAGTTGTATTTATGGAATTGGAAATCCAGAAGATTTTTATAATGGAATAATAAATGTCGCTGTTGGAGACTTCATTAGCAGAGAAAAACTACTTCAAAAGCTAGTAAATTCGTTATACCATAGAACAACAGAAAAATTTACAAGAGGTAGTTTTAGGGTATTAGGAGATACTATTGATATTTTTTTAGCTCATAATGACTTAGCATATAGAATTATTTTTTTTGGTAACGAAATTGAAGAAATTGAGAGTTTTAACCCTGAAAATGGAAAAATAATTGAAGATCATAAGAGTATTACAATATATCCAGCAAATATTTTTATGACATCAAAAGAAAAAACAAATAATGCAATTAAAGATATTCAAGATGATTTAGTTAAACGAATAGATTATTTTAATGATGTGGGACTCAAATTAGAAGCTAAAAGAATAAAAGAAAGAACTGAATTTGACATTGAAATGATTAAAGAGTTAGGATATTGTTCAGGAATAGAAAACTACTCTAGATATTTTGATGGAAGAAAATCTGGGAGCAGACCATTCTGTTTACTAGATTATTTTCCAAAAAATTATTTAACAGTAATTGACGAAAGTCATGTAACAATACCTCAAATAAGAGCTATGTTTGGAGGAGACAAATCAAGAAAAACAACATTAGTAGAACATGGCTTTAGACTACCAGCTGCAATGGATAATAGACCACTAACATTTGATGAGTTTGAACTTATTAGCAATCAAACTATATACGTTAGTGCTACCCCCTCTGATTTCGAACTAGAAAGGTCTAATGGTATAATTACAGAACAAATATTAAGACCAACAGGATTACTAGATCCAAAAATAGAAGTCAGAGATTCAAAAAATCAAGTTGATGACTTGTTATACGAGATTAATCTGCGGATTGAAAAAAAAGAAAGAATTTTAGTAACAACTCTTACAAAAAGAATGGCAGAAGAATTTAATAAATATTTACATAGATTTAATATAAAATGTAGCTATATTCATTCTGATGTTGCCACGTTAGAAAGAGTTGAAATTCTTCAGGGGCTAAAAGAAGGAAAATTTGATGTTCTGATAGGAGTAAATCTATTGAGAGAAGGACTAGACTTACCTCAAGTAAGTCTAGTTGCAATTATGGATGCTGATAAAGAAGGGTTTCTTAGATCAGAAAGATCTTTAACACAAACTGCAGGTAGGGCAGCAAGAAATATTAATGGTCTTGTAATAATGTATGCAAAAACTATTACAAAATCTATGAAAAATACTATTGACAAAACCTCTTTAAGAAGAAAAAAACAATTAGAATTTAACAAAAAACATAATATTGTTCCTAAACCAATTATTAAAAAAGAGCACATTGCATTTGGTGAAAGACAAAAAATAAATTACGATAAACCAAACAAATCACAAACAATTGATGAAATAAAAAAAGAAATTACATTTGCAAAAAAAGAAATGCAAAAGATGGCAAAAAATTTAAATTTTGTTGAAGCAGCGAGACTTCGAGATGAAATAACAAATTTAGAAAAACAATTAAAAAACAAAAAACGGGCATAATGCCCGTTTTAAATCATATATCGTATAATGTTAATTAAGCATTTACAATATTCTTAGCTACAGGTCCTTTTTCACCGTCTGCCGCTTCAAATGATACTGCAGCTCCTTCCTTTAAGGTTTTAAAGCCCTCAACTTGAATTTCTTGAAAATGCGCAAAGTAATCAGTTCCATCAGAACCTTCAATAAAACCATATCCCTTACTTGCATTAAACCATTTAACTGTTCCTTCCATAATTGTTTTTTTTAATTTAATTAATACTAGTGGGAACAACCCCACAAAACGCCCCAAAGATAATAAAATAATTAATATATCTCTTTATTTGCAGATTTGAGAGTGTTTTGCAATAGCATTGCAATTGTCATAGGGCCTACGCCTCCTGGAACTGGAGTAATATAGCTACAATAATCTTTAACAGAATTAAAATTTACATCTCCAAGTAGTTTCCAACCACTTTTTGTTTTATCAGATTTAACTCTTGTAATCCCAACATCAATTATACATACTCCATCTTTAATCATACTCTTGTCAATAAATTCTGCTATTCCTAATGCAACAATTAATATATCAGCTTGCTTAGTAATATCTTTTAAATTCTTTGTTCTACTATGTGTTAAAGTAACTGTACAGTTTCCTATCTTGTTATTTTTCCCCATTAAAATACTAATTGGTAAACCTACAATATTGCTTCTTCCAACTACCACGCAATGTTTACCAGATGTTTCAATATTATATCTTTTTAAAAGTTCAACTATACCAGCTGGTGTAGCAGAAATATACGTAGGTAAATTTAATTGCATTTTACCTAAATTTAAAGGATGAAAACCATCTACATCCTTTAATGGATTAATTGATTGTGTAATTTTTATTTCGTTAATATGTTTTGGTAATGGAAGCTGAACAATTAATCCATCAATTTTATTATCACAATTTATTTCGTCAATTTTTTTTAATAATTTCTCTTGTGAAACATTTTCTTCGAATCTAATCAAAGAAGATATAAAACCAACTTTTTCACATGCTTTTACTTTTGCAGCTACATATGTTTCGCTAGCACCATTGTTACCAACTAAAATAGCTGCAAGATGAGGACAACGTTTGTTTAAATTTAAATTTTTCTTTACTGATTCAGCAATTTCATTTTTTATTTCAACAGCTATTTTATTTCCATCTAATATCTTCATATTTATTTCATTCCGGGTATTCCTCCTCTTGACTGCATCATCTGCATCATTTTTTGAGCACCACCACCTTGCATCATCTTCATCATTTTACCCATTTGAGAAAATTGTTTAATTAATTGATTTACTTGTGTAATATCTGTACCACTTCCTAATGCAATTCTCTTCCTCCTACTACCATTTAAAATTTTTGGATTTCTTCTTTCAAATTTCGTCATAGAATTGATAATAGCTTCAATTCCTTTAAATGATTCATCATCAACATCTACATTTTTCATTGCATTATTCATACCTGGAATCATACCCATTAAGTCTTTCACATTACCCATTTTTTTAATTTGATGAATTTGCTTTAAAAAATCATCAAATCCAAACTGATTTTTAGCTATTTTTTTTTGAACTTTTCTAGCTTCCTCTTCATCAAATTGTTGTTGAGCTCTCTCTACCAAAGATATGACATCACCCATACCTAAAATTCTACTTGCCATTCTTTCAGGGTGGAAAACATCTAAGCCATCCATTTTCTCAGATGTTCCAATAAATTTAATTGGCTTATCAACAACAGATCTAATTGTTAACGCTGCACCTCCTCTTGTATCACCATCAAGTTTAGTTAAAACAACTCCATCAAAATCTAATTTTTCATTAAAAGCTTTAGCTGTATTAACAGCATCTTGTCCAGTCATCGAATCAACTACAAACAAAATTTCGTCAGGATTAATGATATTTTTAACTGAATATATTTCATTCATCATCTGTTCATCAATAGCCAATCTACCAGCAGTATCAACAATAACTACATTTTGTCCATTTTCTTTTGCATGAGAAACAGCAGACTTTGCAATATTTACAGGGTTTTTTTCTTCTCTATTTAAGAATACATCAACATTAACCTGTTCTGCTAAAACCTTTAACTGATCTATAGCAGCAGGTCTATAAACATCACATGCAACCAAAAGAGGTCGTTTATTAAACTTCTGCTTTAAATGTAATGCAAGCTTTCCAGAAAATGTTGTTTTCCCAGAACCTTGAAGACCAGAAATTAATATAATTGTTAATGAACTTTTTAAAGTTATATCAGACTTTTCATTTCCCATCAAATCTGACAACTCATCTTTCATAATTTTTGTTAAAAGCTGGCCAGGCTGTACGGCAGTTAAAACCTTTTGTCCAAGTGCCTTTTCTTTAACTTTATCTGTAAATGATTTTGCTGTCTTAAAATCTACATCAGCAGCTAATAAAGCCTTTCTGATTTCTTTCATTGTTTGAGCAACATTAATTTCAGAAATACTACCTTGACCCTTTAAGATCTTAAACGCTTTTTCAATTTTATTTGTTAAATTATCAAACATTAATCATATTTTTATTACAAAAATAACTAATTCCAAAATTATTTTACAATTTCTCCATACAAATCAAAGTGATCAGCTTTTTTAATAATTACTTTAGCAAAATCACCAATTCTAACATACGTATTTTTAGCATCAACCAAAACTTCATTATCAACATCAGGGCTATCATGTTCAGTTCTTCCTACAAAATACCCTCCTTCTTTTCTATCAAAAAGCACCTGATATATCTTCCCTATTTTTTTTTGATTTATAATGTATGAAATTTCAGACTGTATCTCCATTATTTCTTTAACCCTTTTAGCTTTAACTTTTGCAGGAACATTATCAACAAGAGAAAAAGCGGTAGTATTTTCTTCATGTGAATATGCGAATGCACCTAATCTATCAAATTTAGTTTCTAATACCCATTTTTTTAATTCTTCAAAATTTTCTTTAGTTTCTCCTGGATAACCAACGATTAAAGTTGTTCTAATTGCAATTTCAGGAACTTTTTTTCTAAAGTTAGACAATAAAAGATTTGTTTTTTCAAATGTAGTTCCTCTTTTCATTGACTTTAATATATTATTATTAATATGTTGAAGTGGAATATCAATATAATTACATATTTTTTTATTATTTCTTATAACATCTAAAACATCATTTGGAAATCCAGTTGGAAAAGCATAATGAATTCTAATCCACTTAATTTGATCTATCTTTGACAATTCTTCAAGTAATCTAGCTAATTTTCTTTTTTTATAAATATCTAATCCATAATATGTTAAGTCTTGAGCAATTAATATTAATTCTTTAACACCATTTATTGCTAAATTAGATGCTTCTTTGACTAATTCCTCTATTTTTTTAGATCTATGTTGACCTCGCATTATTGGAATAGCACAAAAAGAACATGGGCGATCACAACCTTCAGATATTTTTAAATATGCATAATGTTGTGGAGTTGTAGTTAATCTTTCTCCTAATAGTTCATGCTTATAATCTGCACCTAATACTTTTAATAGTTTAGGTAAATCAGTTGTTCCAAAATATTGATCTACATTTGGTATTTCTAATTCTAAATCTGGTTTATATCTTTCAGACAAGCAACCAGTTACATAAAGTTTATCAATATATCCTTTTTCTTTTAGTTTTGCATGAGTTAAAATAGCATTAATTGATTCCTGTTTTGCATTATCAATAAAACCACATGTATTAATAACAACAATATTTGAATCTTGTGAAACTGATTCATGTTCAACATCAATTTTGTTGGCAGATAATTGACTCATCAAAACTTCAGAATCATAAATATTTTTAGAACACCCTAAAGTAATTATATTAATTTTATTTTTTTTGCTAGATTTTGTTCGCATCTTTAAACAATGAATCTATAAATTCTAATTTATTAAACTCTTGAAGATCATATATTCCTTCTCCAATACCAATATAATTAACGGGTATTTTAAATTGATCAGAAATTCCAATAACAACTCCCCCTTTTGCTGTTCCATCAAGTTTAGTTAAAGTGATAGAATCAACTTGTGTAGCCTTTGTAAACTGACTAGCTTGTTCAATAGCATTTTGTCCCGTAGATGCATCAAGGACTAACATAACATTATGTGGTGCATCTGGAATAACTTTAGACATAACATTTTTAATTTTTGTCAATTCATTCATCAAATTTATTTTGTTGTGTAGTCTGCCTGCAGTATCAATAATAACAATATCATAATTATTTGCTTTAGCAGATTGCAGTGTATCAAAACAAACTGCTGCAGGGTCTGACCCCATCGATTGTTTTACAATATCAACTCCTACTCTATCACTCCATATAACTAATTGATCTACAGCTGCTGCTCTAAATGTATCAGCGGCACCTAATAAAACTTTTTTTCCCTCTTTTTTAAATAAATGAGCTAATTTTCCAATAGTAGTCGTTTTTCCCACACCATTAACTCCAACAACCATAATTACATGAGGAGTGCTTTTTAGACTAATTTTATTATCATTATTATCAAGCATTAATAATGATATTTCATCTTTTAAAAAATTATTTAATTCAGATGTATTAATATATTTATCTTTTTTAACTCTATCTTCTAACTTTTCTATAATTTTTAATGAGGTTTCTACGCCAATATCAGAAGAAATTAAAACTTCTTCTATATCATCTAATATCAATTCATCAATAACTTTTTTTCCAGCAACTTGCCTAGCTAGTTTACTAAAAAAGCTATCCTTAGTTTTTTTGATTCCAGAGTCTAATTTTATTTTCTTATCTAAAAGATTTGGTTCATTCTCTAATAAAGAATCCTTGTTAGCATTACTATTTATATGTTTGTTCTCAGAACTCTCAACTATATCAGTTTTTAAATCCGAATTAATCTTAGTATTTATTTCAACTGCTTCTTTATCAGTATTGACTGATTTATTAAGATTAATTCTCTTGTCAGATTCAGATTGTTTTTTATCTTTTTCAGTTGAAATATTTTTTTCTAATGATAAACTTTTTTCTTTCTCCTTTTTTTCATCATCCTCTTTTTCATTAAATATTTTTTTAAACTTATCAAAAATTCCCATTTTGTTAATTATCTACATTAAAGAAAAAAAGCTTCTTTCGCATGAAAGAAGCTTATAGTATTTTAATAAAAAAATTTACTTTCTAATTAAAAAGTCTTTTATCTTATCTTTTGGAACAATCTCACTTTTAAACGAATAACTACCGTTTTCATTCTTCACCATTTTCACTGCTTTGGTAAATGATTTAGCTCCTTTTTTTTGTAATGATGCTACTGTTTTCTTTGCCATATTATTCTATTTAATTTCTTTGTGCATAGTCATTTTCTTCATTATTGGATTAAACTTTTTCAGTTCCATCCTATCAGGAGTATTTTTCTTATTCTTTGTAGTAACATATCTTGATGTTCCTGGAAGACCACTAGCCTTGTGTTCTGTACATTCTAAAATAACTTGAATTCTATTTCCTTTTTTTGCCATAGCTAAATTTTTTCACATGCAAATTTAATAAATTATACTAATTACTTCTTATTAACTTTAATAAAAAATAAATCATCTCTAACATTAAACGTTTCTATGTCAAAAAAACCTAAATCTAATTCATTCCATAAATTAGTAGGATAAATAATTTTATTTTCTATACCATAACATATCTTTACTGGCATGTTAAATCCATCTATAGCTTTCCATTTATATAATAATGTATAATTTGCTCCTTGCTTTTGTAGCTTATATTCAAATATTGGAATTTTTCTATTATTTAAATACTGATTGAAAAATTTAGTTAAATCTATTTCTGTTCTATCATTTATGTATTGTATTATTTCTTTTCCATCAATAGTTTTGTCTCTGAAATTTATTGAAATATCCATTATTAATTTAAACCAAATAGAATCATTATTAATTACATTTCGTAATGTGTGTAACATTAACGATCCTTTACTATACATATCAGAACTACCCTTAAAGTTAAGATTATATTGACCAATTATAGACCTGTCATTTTTAACATTTTTCTTTTGATTATTTACATATGACAACATCTTATCATATCCATACATACATTCAACATAAAGCACTTCAGAATAAGTACAAAACCCTTCATGAACCCACATATCAGCGATATCATTTGTAGTTATACTATTTCCCCACCACTCATGACCTGTCTCATGTAATATAATAAAATCAAAATTTAAACTATCAATATATGAGATATTACCTCTGTATCCAGCTAAATAATTGTTGCCATAAGCAATTGCAGACTGATGTTCCATTCCTAAATAAGGAGCTTCAATTAAAGCATAACCATCATTCCAATATGGATATTTTCCAAAATATCTTTCAAAACATCTTAACATAGGTTTCACTTGCTTGAAATGATTTTTTGCCTTGATTAGATTATTTTTTAAAACATAATAATCTAGCATCAATGTATCTTTTCTTTTCACATAAATATCAGAAAAATGAATATAATCCCCTATATATAAAGTAACATTATAATTATTTATTGGATAACTGACAAACCAGCAAGACTCTATTACATTAGAATTTAAAACTTCACTGAAATATTCTTTCTGATCACGTAAATTTCCATTTGAAATAAATTGTAAAGAAGATCTAACAACACCTGTAATTTGCATACTATCTGGCTCATCTGACTGATGATCTTTACAGGGCCACCATGTACTTGCACCAATACCTTGACATGAAACACTTACCCAAGGGTTTTTATTTTTATCCTGTTTCCAGGAAAACCCTCCATCCCAAGGTGGATTTTTCGCTATTTTTGGTAGTCCTTCATAATATACTTTAATTTTATGAACTTCATTCTTTTGTATTTGTTTAGGAAAATATATATAAACTGCGTCAAAGTCTCTTTCATATTTTAAATCTTGATTTAAAAATTCGATTTTATTTATATGCAAATTTTCTGCTAAATCAATTTGAATTTTATTAAAATTTTCTTTTGCTTGAAAATGAATTGAATTAAATGATGCTAAAATAGACTTATTCTTATCATCTACAATCAAAAATAAATCATAAAAAATTACATCATAGCATGTTCTTAATGAAGTTAAATTTCCTCTAAGTGAATCTTTTCTTGAAAAATTTTGAGCATTAATAGAAGCTAGAATAAGAAAAGATAAAAAAAAGAAAAAAATACGTCTCATAAAATAAATTACAAGAAATTATTTTGTCAAATTAATCTCACAAGATGAAGATTGAGTTCCTATTAATGGAATATTAAAAGAAAAGGTTAAGTTCATAATTCCACTATTAGCATCAATAATTGATCCAGTACCTGAAACACTGACTGGAAAATCTAGACCCATACCACCCATATCTAATTGTAAATCTTGAGAGCTAACAATTACATTTCCATCATTATCTATTGTTCCTTCAACTTGATTCTCGCTAATTTCAATAAAAATTATATTACCACCAGATCCATCTACTTCAATTGTTTCTGGAAGTGCATCATTTAATGAGATCATATCTCCTAGCAAAGGAATATCCAAATCATCGCAATTTGGATTTATATTCCATAACCCTTGAGCAATATCATATGCAAACACACAACTTCCATCATTAGAGTTAGCATCAGAATTATAGTTCATTGCACTTGAATCTGTACATCCCAATATAGGATCTTCTTTTTTGCAAGAAACAATAGAAATAACAATAAAAAATATTATTGTAATTGAGAAATGATTTTTCATAGATAGTTAGTATAATTATACAATTATACTAAAATATTTCCATTAGCTTTTGCTTCTGCAAGAACTGCAGCTATACCTTTTTTATTTATTGTTCTTATAGCCTTTGCAGAAACTTTTAAAATAACTGTTTCACCTGTTTCAGGAACAAAAAACTTTTTTGTTTGTAAATTAGGATAAAATTTTCTCTTATTTTTATTATTAGCATGCGAAACATTGTTTCCTACCATTACTTTTTTGCCTGTTATTTGACAAATTCTAGACATAACATTTTATTTAAGGTCGACAAATATACAATCTAAATCATAAATATTAAATTATTTTTTATCTTTTATAAAATCAAACAAAAAAAGTATTGCCTTCTCAACCGCATAATTAGTGATTTCAGATCTATTTCCATTAAAAAAAAATTTTTTAGACATAGATTTTTTTCTAGAAGCAATTGCAATAAAAAATGTCCCAATAGGACAATTCTTGTTACCACCATTTGGACCCGCATAACCTGTTGTTGAAATAGCATAATCTGAAGAAAATTTAGTTAAAGTATTAATTGCCATTTTTTTAGCAACTTCATGACTTACTTCTGTTTTTTGTGCAATCAAACTCTTTGGTACTGATAAAACATCTGATTTAACACTATTTTGATATGTTACAAATCCCCCTTTAAAATAATTAGAACTGCCTGAAACGGATGATATTTTAGCTGACAAAAGTCCAGATGTAAAACTTTCAGCAACAGCTAAAGTATAAGCATTTTTTAAAAATAAATTATGTAGTAAATGCATGATTTAAAATAATAAACTAGATGCGTTAGCATAATTTTGCTTTTTAGGTCGAATACTCATTACAGGAATTTCTGAATTATTTATTATGTAGCGAGCTGTAACACTAATATTTTGTGAGAGACTTAATTCTTCTTTTTTAGTCATAATCATAATTAAATCACCATCATTTTCTTTAGCATAATTAAAAACGAAATCTCCTAAGGTAACTTTTTTATTACCAGTAACTAATTCAGCAGTACAACTAATACCAGCATCTCTAATAAACTTTTCTGCTTGATTTAAATTTTTAATTAATACATTCTTATTTTGTTGGTTATCATCTAATAGCACCGAAACTAATCTTACAGTTGCATGCCAGTATCTAGCATATTCAATAGAATAGGTTATTTTTTCTCGTGTCTCCTTCTCTAAATCTAACGGTAAAATAATATTTTGGCATCCATTTCGAAGATTTTGACCTTTAATTGTAATTACTGGACACTGAGCTAGTCTAACTACACGCTCAGCATTAGATCCTATAAACTTTTTAAATCCTTCTTTAGGTGAACCAGTAGTTCCCATAACAATTAAATCAGTTGAAATCATTTTTGAAACTTCAATAATTTGATTGTAAACCCTTCCTTTAGCAACCATGACCTCAATTTGAATATTATATTTAGAATGCATATCAATAGAGATCTGATTTAATTTCGATTTAACTTTATTTTGAAGCATATCAGTTTGATCATCCAAAAAAAGTGAACTTATTTTATTTTGTTCTTCAATAACAGATAATACATAAATTTTAGCATTTTTTGTTTGTGCTAAGCTACATGCTTGACTTAATGCATACATTGATTGATTCGAAAAATCAATAGGAATTAATATTTTACTAGTTTTAATTGACATATTATTTATATTTTTGCAATACAAAATTACACAATTTAATGTATAAAATATCAGAGACAGAACTTATAATCACAGAAGAAAAAAAAATATATCATTTAGGACTATCTCAAAATCAAATTAGTAACGACATTATTTTAGTTGGAGATCCATCAAGAGTAGAAGTTATTTCAAAAAAATTTGATAAAATTATTCACCAAAATTCGCATAGAGAATTTAAAACTTGTATTGGAGAGTATAATAATAAAAAAATAACAGTTATCTCAACTGGAATTGGAACTGATAATATAGATATAGTTGTTAATGAACTAGATGCACTAGTTAATATAGATTTTGATACTAGAAAAATTAAAAAAAATAAAAAATCTTTAAATTTATATAGAATTGGAACATCTGGAGCAATCCACAAATCAACATTATTAGATTCATTTATAATATCTAAATATGCAATTGGATTTGATAATTTAGCACATTTTTATAAAAATGAAAGTTTATTAAATAATGATTTATCCAAATCTTTTAGCGAGCATGCTAACTGGCCATTGAAATTTGGAATACCATATTCAATTAATGCATCTGATGAACTGCTAAATAAATTTTCAAATATTAAAAATGGTATTACTATAACTTCTCCAGGATTTTACGCTCCTCAAGGAAGACAGTTAAGATTAAAACCATCAATTGATAATTTAAATAATAAATTATCATCTTTTAAATATTCTAATTATAAAATTTTAAACTTTGAAATGGAAACTTCTGCATTATATTTTCTTGGAAGAACACTTAATCATAATACATTAACTATTTGTGCTGTTCTAGGAAATAGAAGTTCAAACACATATAGCAGAAATTATACTCAAACTATATCAAATTTAATTGATTTAGTTTTAGAAAAAATATCAAAGTAAATCAAACTTTTCTGATAATCTTTCAATCAGTTTTTTAGGAGCAGTACAAATTTTATTTGTTTTTTTGTTCATGAAAACTAGAGTTACTGAACCATAATTTAACAAGTCATTAGATTGATTAAAAATTTCATAAAAAAAAGTTATTTTACTTCTTGGAATTTCTTTAACAGTAGTTTTAATAGTAAGATCATTGTCATAAAAGGCTGATTTTTTGTAATTTATCTCTAAATTGACTACAGGAAGAAAAAATCCTAAATCCTCAATTTTACTATATGATAAACCTAACGATCTAAGTAGTTCTACACGACCTACTTCATAATACTGTGCATAAACACCATAGTATACAAAACCCATTTGATCAGTCTCAGCATACCTTACACGAACATTAGTTTTAAACGAATACATAATATAAAAATAAATAAATTATTCTATGTTAATTAAATAATAGCAATCATTTATTTTACTAATATTGTGCATATGATAAAAAATATAATTTACCTTCTATTTTTTTTACTTCTTTCTTCCTGTAATGATAATTCTAAAAACTACAATAAACAATATTTAAATTCTTTAATCGAAGTAAATACACATGAAGATAGTTTATTTAATGTCTTTATAGAACCGTACAAAAAATCAATTGAAAGTAAAATGAATGAAATAATTTCATTTACAAAAAAAGATTTGAGAAAAAACAAACCAGTTGGTTCTCTAGGTAATTTTGTTACAGACTTATGCTTAGAATACGCTGAAGCAGATATTTGCCTAATGAATAATGGGGGTTTAAGATCCGTCATAAATAAGGGTGACATAACAGTTGGAATGATTTATGAACTAATGCCCTTTGAAAATGAATTAGTAATAGTAGAGTTATCCGAAACAGATTTTAATGAGATGTTGATGCATGTAATTCAAAAAGGAGGAGAACCAATTTCAGGATTGCAAGTTACTGCAACAAATAAAGAAATTTTAGATTACAAACCAAAATTTAATTTTGAAAATAAACAGAAAGTAAAAATACTAACCTCTGATTATCTAGCCGAAAAAAAAGATTTTTTTAAAAACAAAACACAAATTAAAGTTGGAATTAAGTTAAGAGATGCTATCATTCAATATTGCAAAAAAAATGATACAATTTATACTAGACTAGATGAAAGGGTAAAAATTATTGATAATGAAAAATAGAAGAGAATTTATTAAAAAAAGTAGTTTAATAATTACAGCTACAGCATTATCACCTCACTTATTATTTGGAAATAAAAAAGATGTTAAAATTACTATTTTACATACTAATGATATGCATAGTCATATTGAGCCATTTAAAAGAGGAAGAAACAAAGGCCTTGGTGGTTTTTCTAAAAGAGCAACCATTATAAATAAAATACGAAAAAAAGAAAAAAATGTATTGTTATTTGATGCAGGAGATATTTTTCAAGGAACTCCATACTTTAATTTTTTTGGTGGAGAAATAGAATTTAAACTAATGAGTAAATTAAAATATGATGCTGCTACATTGGGAAATCATGATTTTGATAATGGGTTAGAGGGCTTAAAAAAACAACTTCCAAATGCTAAATTTCCGTTTTTAAGTGCAAATTATGATTTTTCTGAAACAATTCTTAAAGATAAATTTGCACCATATAAAATTTTTAAAAAAGATGAAATAAAAATAGGTGTTTTTGGAGTTGGAATTGATCTTGAAAACTTGGTGCCAAAAAATCTCTATGGAAAGACTAGATATCTTGACCCAATCAAAATATCAAATAAATATGCTAAAAAACTAAAAGATTTAAACTGTGATTTAGTTGTATGTCTATCACATTTAGGATTCAAATACAATAATGAAAAGGTTTCAGACATTATATTAGCTCAAAAATCAAAAAATATTGATATTATAATAGGTGGGCATACTCATACTTTTTTAAAAAAGGCAGTTAAAGTAAAAAATTTAAACAAAAAAGATGTTCTAATTAATCAAGTTGGTTTTGGCGGTATTAATATTGGTAAGATAGATATTCATTTTAAACATAATAACAACAAAAAATTAATTTCAAAAAACTCGATTTTTGTTAAAAATTAATAGAAAAACATTAAAAAATTTAGGTATTTCGTATAAATTTTTAAATAACTTAATCATGTAGAATTGTACTGTAAAAAAAAGTTTAAAGTCAAGTGCCAAATTTCTTTTTTATTAACGATAAGTTTTTCATATTTGCTGATAACAAAACAAAATTATTATTAACAACTTTAATTAAAATCTAATAATGCCAAATACAGATTGTCAAGAAATTTGGGATAATTGTCTTTCAATAATTAGAGACAATGTGACTGCACAAAACTTTAAAACATGGTTTAAGCCAATAAAAGCAGTAAAACTAAATAACAAGATTTTAACAATTCAAGTGCCTAGTCAATTTTTTTATGAATGGCTAGAAAACAACTATATTACATTAATTAAAAAGGCAATTAAAAGAGAGCTCGGAAAAGAAGCAAAACTAGAGTACAATATTCTATTAGAAACATCATCCGGAAAGAAGCCTTATGTTACAAAAATTCCAAGCAACGAACAGGATAAAGTAAAAAACGCTCCTATCAATATGCCAATAAATATGGATCAGAGTTCAATTAGAAATCCTTTCATTATTCCAGGTCTTCAAAAAATTCACATTAACCCTCAACTTAATGAATCTTACACGTTTGATTCTTTTGTTGAAGGTGAATGCAACAGACTAGCAAGATCAGCTGGTTTTGCAGTTTCTCAAAACCCTGGCGGAACAGCTTTTAATCCACTTTTTATATATGGAAACGGCGGTCTTGGAAAAACACACTTAGCAAATGCAATTGGAATTGATGTAAAAAATAATTTTCCTGAAAAAACAGTTTTATATGTTTCTGCTGATAAATTTCAAACACAATTTGTTGATTCTATAATGGACAATAGAAAAAATGACTTTGTTCATTTTTACCAATCAATTGATGTGTTAATTATAGATGATGTACAATTTTTGTGCGGAAAAGAAAAAACTCAAGACATATTTTTTCATATTTTCAATCATTTACATCAAAACAAAAAGCAAATCATTTTAACATCTGACAAGGCTCCTGTTGATATTATTGGCATGGAACAAAGATTACTTTCAAGATTTAAATGGGGTTTATCTTCTGATTTACAATCACCAGGACTGGAAACAAGACTTGCAATATTAAAGAAAAAAATTAAAAAAGATGGAATAGATATTCCATACGAAGTAATTGAATATATTGCGTATTCAATTACTTCAAATGTAAGAGAATTAGAAGGAGCACTAATTTCATTACTTGCTCAATCATCATTAAATCAAAAAGAGATAACAATTGATTTAGCAAAAAATATGCTAGATAAATTTGTTAAAAATACTGTTAGAGAGGTTTCAATTGACTACATACAAAAAATTGTATGCGACTATTTCAATATTCCAATTGAAACAATGAAATCAAAAACAAGAAAAAGAGAAATAGTTCAATGCAGACAATTAGCCATGTTCTTTTCAAAACAAATGACAAAAAACTCGTTAGCAATGATTGGAAAATATTGTGGAAATAAAGATCATGCCACTGTCCTTCATGCTTGTAAAACCGTTAATAATTTAGCAGATACAGATAAAAGATTTAAAGGCTATATTTCTGATATTGAAAAAAAATTAACTCTTTCATAAGTATGAAAATTTTAATGGTCTGTTTAGGAAATATTTGCAGATCTCCTCTAGCAGAAGGGATATTAAAAAATAAAGCAAAGAATCTTGACTTAATTATTGATTCAGCAGGAACAGCAAATTACCATGTTGGAAAAAATCCTGACATAAGATCTATTGAAATTGCAGAAAAACATGGTGTTGATATAAAAAATCAAATTGCTCGACAATTTACAAAAAATGACTTCATTAATTTCGATGTTATTTACGCTATGGACAAACAAAATTATTATGATATTATTCGAAAAGCTTCAAGTAAGTTAGAGATAGAAAAAGTAAAGTTAATTCTTAGTGAAAGCAACAATAATTTTGATTGTGTTCCAGATCCTTATTACGGTGGAAAAAATGGTTTTCATGACGTTTATAACATGCTAGATGAAGCATGTGAAAAAATAATTACTAATATTGCATAAAGGAAGAATATATCTAATTCCAAATTTTATTACTAGTGATAGCGATAAAAACCACCTATCTACTGAAGTTGAAAAATTAATTTTTCATATAAATATATTTATAGTTGAAAATACTAGGTCAGCCAGAAGATTTATTAGAAAGATAGACAAAGAAAAAAATATAGATGAAATTTTATTCTTCGAATATGGAAAATACAATAATCTCAACTTTGAAAATGATATATTAAAATTAATTCTTAATGGTAAAAGCATTGGTATTATATCTGAATCTGGACTTCCTTGTGTTGCTGATCCAGGTGCAAAGATTATTGAATATGCTCATGAATTTGATATTGAAGTAGTACCTATACCAGGACCCAATTCTATTATTTTAGCTTTAATTTCATCAGGGATGAATGGTCAAAATTTTGCATTTAATGGGTATTTACCAATAAATAAAAAAGAAAGAAAAATGAAAATTATAGAATTAGAAAAAAAAGCTAAACAAGAAAATCAAACTCAAATATTTATTGAAACACCATACAGAAATAATCAAGTATTCACCGCATTACTAGAATATTGCAATTTAAATACAAATTTATGTATAGCAATTAATATAACATCCAAAAATCAGTTTATTAAAACAAAATCAATTTTTGAATGGAAAAATTTAAACTTTAATTTAACTAAAATTCCATGTGTTTTTTTAATTCAATAAGTTTTTTGGCAAAAATAAAATAACTTATTTTTTATATTTGCTATATGAAGAATATAAAGCTTTTGTTAAAATTTATTCCAAAACCTTTAAAAAATATATATATATTAAGTACAATATTTTTTATTTTTTGGATACTACTAATTGATGATTATAATTTGCTTAAACAACGTAAAATTCAAAAAAAAATTGATGAATTAACTGAACAAAAAAAATTTTATATCTCAGAAATAAAGAAAGACAGTATTGAGTTGATTGACTTAAAAACTAAAAAGAATAAACAAGAAAAATTTGCTAGAGAAAAGTTTTTGATGAAAAAAGAAAATGAAGATTTATTTATAATAAGAAGAAAAAATGAGTAATTTATTTGAAGATTTTAATGCAATTTCTAAAAAACAGTGGGAAGACAAAATTAAACAAGATCTGTCTAAAATTAAAATAAATACTAAAACAAAAAAATTTGAAGATATTAAAATCTCTCCAATCTATCATCAGGAAGATAAAATCAAGAGTTTTAATTATATTTTTCCATCAAAATGGAACATATTTAGTTACATAGAAAATAACGACCCCAAAAGATCAAATCAAAAAGCTCTTCTAGCAATAAAAAATAATGCTGATGGAATTTACTTTTCTAATACAAATAATTTAGATGTATTACTCCAAAATATTGATTTAAAAAAAATCAAAATTCATTTTGAAGAATTTAATTTAAAATCACTAACGAATGTAAAAAACAATGATTTATCAAAAAAAATAAATGGATATGTTCATTCTGAAAAATTTAAATGTATACATAACCTCAACTTCACTATATTTTCAAATGGTAAAACTATCAAAGAACAAATAAAATCTGCTCTAAATAAAGGTCTTGTTTCTAAGTGCAATCCACAATTTCACTTTGAAATAGGTGATAATTATTTTATGGAAATTGCAAAATTAAAGGCATTTAGAATTTTATGGCAAAATAAAACTGGAAAAAACGCTAATATCTTTGCTTGCACAAGCCTTAAGAACAAAAGTAAAGTAGATCCTTACAACAATATTATAAAAACTACTGTAGAATGTATGTCCGCAATTTTTGGCGGTGCTAATAGCATTATGATCAAACCCCACAATTTAAATTTTGAAAAACCAACTGAAAAATCTGAAAGAATCTCAATTAATCAACAAATAATTTTAAAATTTGAAAGCTATTTAGATAAAGTTATTGATCCAACTAAAGGATCCTACTATATTAATTACTTAATATCAGAAATAATCAAAGATTATGATATTATTTCAAATAATAAAAATAAAAAATTACATGAAAATAAAGACTTTTTTATAACTGCTGAAGGTATTAAAATTCAAAAGGAATATTCAAAAAAAGATAATGAAAAAATAGAGCATTTAAAATTTGATGGTGCAGGAATAATTCCAAATTTAAGAGGGCCTTATTCAACTATGTACACAACTAGGCCATGGACAATAAGACAATATGCAGGATTTTCGACAGCAGAAGAATCAAATAAATTTTATAAAGAAAATTTATCGAAAGGTCAAAAAGGATTATCTGTTGCATTTGATTTAGCAACTCATAGAGGATATGACTCTGATCATGAACGTGTTTTTGGAGATGTTGGCATGGCTGGTGTTGCTATCGATACAGTTGAGGATATGAAAGTTTTATTTAATGAAATCCCTTTAGATAAAATATCAGTCTCCATGACTATGAACGGTGCAGTTCTTCCAATACTAGCTTTTTACATTGTAGCTGCTGAAGAACAAGGAGTGAATATGAAAGATCTTTCAGGAACAATTCAGAATGATATTCTAAAAGAATTTATGGTTCGAAACACTTATATATACCCACCAAAACAATCGATGCAAATTGTTTCTGATATATTTAAGTATACTTCGAAAAATATGCCAAAGTTTAATAGCATATCTATTTCTGGCTATCATATGCAAGAAGCTGGTGCAACTGCGGATATTGAACTAGCATACACTTTAGCAAACGGGATGGAATACATTAAAACAGGAATTAAAGCTGGATTAAATATTGATGATTTTGCACCACGCCTTTCATTTTTTTGGGGAATTGGAATGAACCATTTTATGGAAGTTGCTAAAATGAGAGCTGCCAGGCTGCTATGGTCTAAAATAGTTAAGAAATTTAATCCTAAAAATGAAAAATCTATGATGCTTAGAACTCATTGTCAAACAAGTGGATGGAGTTTAACTAAACAGGATCCATTTAATAATATTACAAGGACTTGCATCGAAGCTATGTCAGCAGTAATAGGTGGTACACAGAGTTTACATACTAACGCATTAGATGAAGCAATTGCTCTTCCAACTAAATTTTCTGCTAAAATAGCAAGAGATACTCAAATATTTCTTCAAAAAGAAAGTGGGATTTGCAATACTGTTGATCCATATGGGGGATCATTTTATGTTGAAAATTTAACACATGAAATTACTCGAAAGTCATGGAGTCATATTCAAGAAATTGAAAAACTAGGAGGAATGACAAAAGCAATGGAAACAGGAATACCAAAAATGAAAATTGAAAATGCAGCAACAAAAAAACAAGCGAGAATTGATAGTAAAGCTGATGTTATAATTGGAATTAACAAAAACCAAATCGAAAATGAACAAGAAAATCTTAAAATTTTAAAAATCGACAATCAATTAGTTCGTGAATCGCAAATTAGAAACATAAAAAAAATAAAAAAAATTCGAAATAATAATAATGTTAAAGATGCCTTAACAAATATCACAAATTGCTGTGAAAATGGTAAAGGAAATCTTTTAGATCTTGCAATTATTGCTGCAAAACATAGAGCTACATTAGGTGAAATATCATTTGCAATAGAAAAAAAGTTTGGTAGATTTACAGCAAATAATCAAATTATACATGGCTCATATAAAATGGAACTAGAAAATAATACTCAATTTAAAAAAGCTCTTGAACTTTCTGATAGGTTTGCTAACATATCAGGTAGAAGAGCAAGAATAATGATTGCAAAAATGGGACAAGATGGTCATGATAGAGGTGCTAGAGTCATAGCAAGTTCGTTTGCTGATTTAGGTTTTGATGTTGATATTGCTCCTTTATTCCAAACTCCAACAGAAGTAGCTAAACAAGCTGTAGAAAACGATGTACATATATTAGGGATTTCTTCATTAGCTGCTGGACATAAAACATTAATTCCAGAAGTAATTAAAGAACTAAAAAAATATGAAAGATCTGATATATTAATTATTGCTGGAGGAGTAATACCTGAACAAGATCATGAATTTCTACAAAAATCAGGAGTCGATTTTATTTTTGGACCTGGAAGTGTGATTGCAGAATCTGCAATTAATATTTTAAATAAATTAATTAGCTAAAAGATTTAATTGTTTTTTTAATTATTTCTATACAGTCATACAATTGATTCTCATTAATTACTAAGGGAGGAGCAAATCTAATAATATCTCCGTGAGTTGGTTTAGCTAAGAGTCCATTATCTCTAAGTTTAAGACAGACATCCCAAGCTTCTTTTCCATTTTTAGGCTTGATAACAATTGCATTAAGCAATCCTTTTCCTCTTACAGTTGTTATCATATCAGTTTCAATTTTACGCAACTCATTTCTTAAAATTTTACCTAACTTATATGCATTATCACATAAATTTTCGTCTTTTATAACTTCAAGAGCAGCCATAACTACTTTATTCGCTAATGGATTGCCACCATATGTAGATCCATGTTCTCCAGGCTTTATACACATCATTATTGAATCATCTGCTAAAACTGCAGAAACAGGAAATACTCCACCTGAAAGTGCCTTACCTAAAATTAAAATATCAGGTCTTGCATCTTCATAGTCAGTAGCTAACATTTTTCCAGTTCTAGCGATACCAGTTTGTACTTCATCAGCAATAAATAATACATTATACTTATTACATAACTTTCTTACTCCTGACAAATAACCATCATCAGGAACTACCACTCCTGCTTCTCCTTGAATTGGCTCAACCATAAATGCAGCGACATTTGAATCCTTCAATTCAATTTCCAATGCATCTAAATCGTTGTATGGAATCAAATCATATCCTGGCATATAAGGACCAAATCCCTCATATGATGTTGGATCATCAGATGAAGAGATAGCCGCTAGAGTTCTCCCCCAAAAATTACCTTTAGCAAAAATAATTCTCGCTTTATTTTTAGGAATATTCTTTATTTCGTACCCCCATTTTCTTGCTATTTTGTTGGCTGTCTCACCACCCTCAACACCTGTGTTCATAGGTAATAATTTGTCGTAACCAAAAAAATTAGTTATGTATTCTTCGTATTCACCCAATGTATTATTGTAAAAAGCTCTAGAAGTTAAAGTTAGTTGATTTGCCTGTTCTTGTAAAGCACTAATTATTTTAGGATGACAATGACCTTGATTAACAGCAGAATATGCAGATAAAAAATCAAAATACTTATTTCCTTCAACATCCCATACAAAGACACCATTACCTTTAGCTAAAACAACAGGTAAGGGGTGGTAATTGTGAGCACCAAACTTACTTTCTAAATCAATATAATATTTTGATTTTTTCATCTTTTTTATTGCAAATATAAAGCATACATATTAAAATTTTATATTATAGATATTGAATTAAAAATTTAATTTTGCATTATGAGTAGAAAAAAAAGAAAACAATCTATTACAATTGAAAAAATTAAAATAATTGATACCGCACATAAAGGAAAATCAATTGCAAAATTAGATGATAGAGTTGTAATTATTGATAATGGTGTACCTGGTGATATTTGTGATATTTCTATTTACAAAAGAAAAAAAAAATATTGGCAAGCAAGTATTATTAAATATCATAAATATTCAGAGATAAGAGAAGATGCTAAATGTGAACATTTTGGTGTTTGTGGTGGCTGTAAGTGGCAAAATATGAGTTACATATCACAACTAAAGTTTAAGGAAAAAGAAGTGCTTAATAATTTACAAAGAATAGCTAAAGTAAATACTAGTAATTATAAAAAAATACTAGCAAGCAAAGAAACTTATAACTACAGAAACAAAATGGAATTCACATTTTCTAATAAAAGATGGTTAAGTAAGAATGAAATTAACTCAAATAGTATAATTAAAGATAGAAACGCATGTGGCTTTCATATTCCAGGGATGTATAACAAAGTAGTTGATATTAAAAAATGTCATTTACAAAAAGCACCTTCAAATAAAATTAGACTTTCAATTAAAAAATTTGCCTTAGAAAATAATTTATCATTTTTTGATATTAATGAACATAAAGGTTTAATTAGAAATCTACTTATTAGAACATCATCAAAAAAAGATCTAATGGTTTTAGTACAATTTTATGAAAACCAAACAGATAATATTAATCGATTAATGTATCATATCAAAGAAAATTTTTCTGAAATAACATCGCTTCTTTACACCATTAATCAAAAAGCTAATAATACCATTTATGATCAAAAACTAATATGCTTTTATGGCAAAGATTATATTCAAGAAGAATTAGATGGTCTAATTTTCAATATCGGTGCAAAATCTTTCTTTCAGACCAACAGTGAACAGGCTAAAGTACTTTACAGACAAACTAAATCATTAGCTAAAATCAAAAAAACAGATATTGTCTATGACCTTTATAGTGGAACAGGTACAATTGCACAATATGTTGCTAAAAATTCAAAAAAGGTAATTGGTATTGATTCAGTAGAAGAAGGGATTGAATTAGCAAAGATAAATGCAAAACAAAATAAAATTGATAATTGTAAATTTTATACTGGAGACATGAAGGAAATATTTACCGATAATTTTATTTTAAAAAATGGAAGACCAACTATTATTATTGTAGATCCTCCTAGAGATGGAATGCATAAGAAAGTTATAGAACAAATACTAAAAATTAAACCTGAAAGAATTGTTTACGTCAGTTGCAACTCAGCTACTCAAGCACGTGATATTCAATTAATGAGTAAATATTATGAAACAAAAGTTATACAACCTATAGATATGTTTCCGCAAACTCATCATGTAGAAAACATAGTTGTTTTGGAAAAATTATAATAATTTTACAGAATAAATTTAACACACAAAATGTTTAGAGTTATTTTATTTAGCATATTCTTTTGGGATTTGGGGTATTCTCAAAACTATCAACAAATGCTTGATCTTCATTCAGAGTGGCATTTAACTTCATGTAATAATGGATGCATCACAGATATTTATTATACAGATGGAGATACTATTTTTAATAGTTACAACTATAAAATTTTAAATGGATTTCATTATATATCAAAAACTTTTTGGATTCGAGAAAATATCCAAGAAAAAAAGATATACATGTCTTACCAAAGTCCTGGATTTGAAAGAAGAGAGGTATTACTTTATGATTTTTCATTAGAAATAGGTGACACTATTAATTTGACAAATCCAATCAGTCCGTTCGTTACAAATCCTGGTGATTTTATAGTTGATTCTATTGAATATATTTTGCTTAATAATAATTATCATAAAAAAATAAATTTAACAAGTCTTCTTAACTCAATAAATGAATCTCCAGTTTGGATTGAAGGAATTGGATCTTTAAGTATGATAAATGCTCCCGGAGGCTCTCCAGAAATAAATGGTGCCGGAAAATTAAGTTGTTACTTCAAAAATAATACACTAATTTACTTTCAATTAGATTCAATCTTATCTTGCAATAGTATAACAACTAGCTTAAATCAAACTTTATCTAAAAATATAATGGAAAAAAAAGTAATAAGAATAACAGATGTTTTATTAAGAGATGTTCAATTTAAAAAAAATAAAATTCTATTATATTTTTTTGATGATGGAACTATTGAGAAAAAATATATTAATAATTAATTACTTTTTAAAAAATGGATGAAATATTTAAAAAACTAAAAGAGCTATATAATATCAATCCAACTTTATTTGGCTTGCTTTTATTTTTAGATTTATTAATTGTCTTTCTAATTATTAGATACTTTTTTTAAGAGTAAATTATTACATATTTTAATTATTTGTGGTAAAAGCATTTTTTTTTCATCATTATATATAACAAAGTTTGATAAACTTTCCTTTTCTTTTTGTGACATTTGATTTTTGATTCTACTTTCTATTTCCACGAAAGATAATTTATCTCTTTCTTTGATTCTTGAAATTCTTAAGCTTTTTGGAGCACTAACACAAATAATAAAATCTAAATCTAAATGAGAATTACTTTCAAAAAGAATTGCAGCTTCCTTTATAACGAGTTTTGATTTTTTTTTCTTTGTCCAAATACTGAAATTTTTCTTTACTATTGGATGAACCAAATTATTAAGAATCTCTAATTTATTTTTGTCATTAAAAACAATATTTGCTAAAATTTTAGTTTGAAGTAAATTGTTTTTATACAAGTTATTTCCAAAAATTTTTTTAATTGAATTTATAAGTTCCAAGTCACTATTTAAGCAAAATTTAGCTTCCTTATCAGCATCAAAAACTGGTATATCTAAACTTTCAAATATTTTTGCAACATATGTTTTACCAACACCAATACCTCCAGTTAAACCAATTTTAATCATAGTTTTTTATTAGCTTAGTATATACTTCTTCATATTTTGGCAAAATATTATTTAAATCAAATTTTTTTGCATGATTTAATGCATTTAACTTAAAAGTGTTCAAGAGATTTGAGTTAGAAATTAATTTACATATATCGTTTGACATTTTATTAATATCACCAACATCAGAGAGAAAACCTGTTATTCCGTCAATATTCACTTCCGGTATACCTCCGCTGTTTGAAGATACAACTGCTGTATTACTTGCCATAGCTTCTAGTGCAACTAAACCGAAACTCTCTGTTTGAGATGGTAAAAGAAATATGTCTGAAATTGCTAATAAATCCTCAATTACCTTTAGCTTACCAAGAAATTTAATCTTTTTATGTATATCTAATTTTCTAGCAAGATTTTCGCATTTTGATCGATCAGGGCCATCACCTATCATTAATAATTGAACTTCTTTTCTTTTATTAACTTCATAAAATATTTTAATAACATCTTCAACACGCTTTACCTCTCTAAAATTAGATATATGAGTTATTATAGATTCATGTTTTGATGCAAAACTATCTCTTAATTTTAAGTTTTGATTTTGATTATATAGACTGTAATCTATAAAGTTTGAAATCACATTAATTTCTTTTTTAATATTAAAATGAGCTAACGTTTCATTTTTTAAGTCTTGTGAAACAACTGTAACAATATCAGACATATTTATTGCATATTCAATAACTGGTTTAAAAGATGCATCTTTGCCTAATAAGGTAATATCTGTACCATGTAAAGTTGTAACAATAGGGATATTTACTCCCTGAGAAGATAAAATTTGTTTTGCATTAACGGCAGCAGATGCATGAGGTATTGCATAATGAACATGTAGCAAATCTAATCCTTCATTTATTGCTACGTCAACCAATTTTGATGTTAGATTAAGTTCGTACGGAGCATATTCAAACAACGGATATTGCGGCACAGATACTTCATGATAATATATTTTTTCAGAAAATAAATCTAAACGAAAAGGCTGATCATATGAAATAAAATGCACTTCATATTTTTTTTTAGATAATGCTACACCTAACTCTGTTGCAACTACCCCGCTACCACCGTATGTTGGATAACAAACAATACCTATTTTAATTTTATTTTTCATCAAAAGAATCAAAAATTACTTGCATTATCTCCGTTCTAACATTCATATCTAATAATTTTTTATTATCTGAGTAAGGATAAGTTCTATTAGATAAAAATACATAAATTATTTGTGTTTCCGGATCTGCCCAAGCCAATGTTCCAGTGAAACCTGAGTGTCCAAAGCTTCTTAAAGAAACACAATCATTACATGTTGGACCACCTTCTTGATTTTCAAGAACTGGCTTATCAAATCCAGCACCTCTTCTGTTGAATTTATCGCAAAATTGACATGCAACAAAATCCCTTACAACTTTTTTTGATAAATAACGTTCCCCACCATATTTTCCTTCTTCTAAAAACATTTGCATAATCTTAGCTAAATCATTAGCATTCGAAAATAAACCAGCATGTCCTCCTACTCCACCTTGCATAGCAGCTCCCATGTCATGTACATATCCATGAATTTTTTGACTTCTAAATTCTATATCAACCTCACTAGGAACAATATCATTTAATTCAAATTTTCTTTTTGGTAAATATCCTAAAGAATTCATGCCTAGTTTTTTATAAAAATAAATATCTAATAAATTATTTAATGTATCTTGATATGAATTTTCAATTATTTTTTTGAACATGTAATATCCTAAGTCTGAATAATTATAAGTATCTATTTCACCTAATTCAGAAGTATATATTATATTATACATGGTATCTTGGTAAGAATAATGTAAGAAAAGACTATCAGCAACTTCATATGGATATTTTTTAGTCTTATAAGAATTATACAAAGTATCATTAAGCGCTGAGAGTCCACTTAAAGAATCTATGATTAAAGTGTTTTTATAAAATGGTATCCATGCTTGTAACCCCGACTGATGAGATAAAACCTCTTTAAAAGTGATATGCTTCTTATTTGTATTGTTTATTGGAATATATTTAGAAAGTTTATGTGAAAGTTTTAATTTTTTTTCATCAACCATTTTCATTAATAAAGGAACAGTAGCAGCTATTTTTGTGATTGATGCAATATCGTAAAGATCAGAATTTTTTGTTATATTATTTTTTTTGTAAGTATGATATCCATATGATTTGTTAAAAAATATTTTTTTATCCTTAGCAATCAATATTTGACAGCCTGGCATGGCATTATTTTTAATTGCATTGTCAACAATACTATCTATTAAAAACTCAATTCTATTATTTGGATTTACCTCATCAATAGAAACATAATTTAGCCTTGTTGCCTTTGTTTTAATTCCATTATTAATATTGAAGTGATTTGTTGTTACAGGAATATTTCCTTTAATTTCAATACCACCAAACACAGCTTTTGCTAATGATTCTTGGGATAAACTACTATTTTGATAACCCAAAATCAAAGCGTCAAAGTTGTTTGTAAAAAGTAAAGAATTCAAACTGTATGGGTTAGCAAATACACAAAGAACCATCTTATTTTGCAACGCAATAGATTGAAGTAAAATATCTGTTGATGAGTTTATTTTATATGACTTCCAAGCATTCGCATTTGATTTATGAATTGATGTTATAACTAAATTATATTTAGCAAGCTTATTTAGTAATCTTAGTTGCTCTGAAAATGTTATATTCTCGCTGACATGAAAATGATCAATTACAGCATAATTTGAAAGCATATTTTTAAAATGATCAGATGATTCTCCAATAGATAAAGAAGCAATTTTTAAGGTGTCTAATCTTTTAATTGGAATAATTTCGTTGTAATTTTGCAATAGTGTAATTGAATTTTCAACAAGTTTTTTATTCAAAATTCTAGATGACAAAGTAATTTTATTTTGTTTAATAAGATTTAAATCAACTGGTTTATATTTGTCTAAGTTTAACCATTTCTTAGCCAATAATACTTTACGACATCTTCGATCAATTTCTTTCTCACTTATTTGATTTGAAATAATGGCTTTTTTAATTTCATCAATTGCTTTAGGAACATCCTCAGAAAACAATAAAATATCATTACCAGCTAGCAAAGCTTTAACATCAACAACACCAGGTTTATAATAATTAGTCACTCCCTTCATATTTAAAGCATCTGTTATAGCTAATCCCTTAAAATTTAGATCATTTTTTAAAAGCTTAGTTACTACATTGTATGAAAGTGATGATGAAATATTTTTTGTACTATCGAGAACAGGAATATTTAAATGAGCAACCATAACCGAACCTAAACCATTATTTATTAATTTTTTGAATGGAACTAAATCTATCTCATTTAGTCGATCTAGAGAATGATTTAGGCGAGGTAAAGTTTTATGAGAATCTGAATCTGTATCACCATGCCCAGGAAAATGTTTTGCACATGCCAATATATTATTGTCTTGCATACCTTGCATATATGCTATTGACTTATTTGCAACCGCTTGTGGGTTTTCACCAAAGGATCTATTGTTAATTATTGGATTATCTGGGTTTGAATTAATATCAACTACAGGAGCAAAATTTATATGAATACCTAATAGTTTACATTCTTTGGCAATTTCAGCTCCCATTTCATAAATCAAATTATTGTTTTCAATTGCTCCAAGAGTCATTTGCCACGGAAATCTTAAAGACGAATCTAAGCGCATAGAAACACCCCATTCTGCATCAATAGCTACAATTAAAGGAATATTTGATCGAGATTGAAAAAAATTTGTGAGTTTTGCTTGTTTGTATGGAGAACCTTGTAAAAACATTAAACCGCCAATCTTATATTCTTCTATAAGTTTAGTTATCTTCTCCTTATGCTCATTATCTTTATTTGAGTAAGCTGCAACCATAATTAATTGTGCAATTTTTTCTTCTTGAGTCATTAACGACAATAGACTATCAGCCCAAATAGTTTCAGAATTTAAAAAAATTGCTTTATCCTGAGAAATAATTTGTTTACAGAAAATAAAAAAAAACAGCGTTATAATGAATTTTTTCATATTGTAAAATTAAAAAAATGTTACACATATAAGCGTATTAAATATTTTACAAAAGAAATTATTTATTAACCATAAAAAAAGTATTTTTGAACATGGAACCACCTAAGTTACCTTCTTTTTTTAAAACTAAATATCCAAAAAAATTTAATTATAACCCTAGATATAAAATTAACTTCAAAAAAAAAAAAAATAACATAAAAAGAGAAATTAATTTTAGTTCAAAAAAAAATAGTAACAGAAATTTGAATAGAAATACAAGAATAATTATACTAATAATTATTTTATATTTGCTTGCGTACTATTTATTAATAAAATAATTGACTTTTTTTGGACTTAATACAAGTATTACCTAAACAAATAGCAAATCAAATTGCTGCTGGTGAGGTCATTCAAAGACCATCTTCTGCAGTTAAAGAATTAATAGAGAACTCGATCGATTCGGGAGCTGATAAAATAGAACTATTTATAAAAGATGCCGGCAAATCACTTATAAAAGTTGTAGACAACGGAAGTGGTATGAGTATAAATGATTCTAGAAACTGCCATAAAAGACACTATACATCAAAGATTAAAAGAATTAATGATTTATTTAAAATCAATACTATGGGCTTTAGAGGGGAAGCTTTGGCATCTATAGCTTCTATTAGTATGATGGAAGTTATCTCTAAAAGAATTAAAGATAGTATTGGAATTAAAATTATTTTAAATGATGGTGAAGTAGCTGATGAATTTGAACATGTCAGTAAAAATGGAACTACTATTAATGTTAAAAATTTATTTTACAACGTACCAGCAAGACGTAAATTTTTAAAAAGTAATAATGTTGAATTACGACATATTACTAACTCTTTTATTAGAATTGCGCTAGCAAATCCTGATGTCGAAATGCATTTTTACAGCGATGATAAAAGAATATTATTTTTAAAAAAATCTAATTTTAGAAAAAGAATTATTAATATAATAGGCAGCAAAAAAAATGAACTTCTTGTACCTATTAGTGAGAATACATCCTTAGTTAACATAAGTGGTTTTATTGGAAAGCCTGAAGCAGCAAAGCGTACTAGAGGCGAACAATATTTTTTTGTAAATGGAAGATTTATAAAAAATAATTATTTAAATCATGCTATTCAAAAAGGATTCTCTGAACTTATTGGAGATAAATACTTTCCTAGCTATTTTATTAACTTAAAAATTAAATCAGATTTAATCGATATTAATATTCATCCAACAAAAACTGAAATTAAGTTTGAAAATGAAAAAGAAATTTATGCAATATTGAGAGCTACAACAAGAAAATCATTAGGAGAATATAATATCGCTCCTTCAATTGATTTTGCACAAGAAATTGCTTTTCAAAATAATTACAATCGGAGCAAAAGTTTAAACTTTTCAGAACCAAAAATTAAAATTGATACAAACTATAATCCCTTTGATAACGAATTGTTTACAACAGAAAATAATCAAAGAAAATTAATCGAAGAAAATTCAAATGAAAGTAATTTACAACCTTTTCAGCTAGTTAATAAATATATAATTTATTTAATGAATGATGAATTAAATGTAATTCATCAAAGAAGAGCACATAAAAGAATACTATATGAAAGAATTCTAGATGTGAAAAAAGGACCTATACCTGCTCAAAAATTGATTTTTGAAAAAATTATTGAGTTTAGTATTGATGATATAAAAATTATTGAAAGCATACAAAAAAAGCTAGCTAACATTGGCTTTCAACTTAAAATTAATGATTTAAACAACGTTATATTTCATGCAATACCAAATAATTTAATAGAAAGTGATATTAAATCTACTATTGAAAATATCATTGAATTATATAAACAAAAAGAAAAAGAAAACTCAAAAATAAATTCAGAAATAGCAATTTCATTATCAAATAAGTTGTCAATTAAATCATCAAGACCTTTAAGTACTTTAGAAATGAAAGATTTAATTACGCAGCTATTAGCGTGTGAAAATTATTATACTTGCCCTCGAGGCCAAAAAATAATTCAAAAAATTACTAATACTGAAATAGAAAATAATTTTTAAATGTACAGATCATCATTCTCAGGACTTCCACCAGTAGTAAAAAATTTACTTATTATAAATTGCTTAATTTTTTTCGCTCAAACTACAATATTTCCATTTTATAATTTTTATTTATGGCCAGTATTATCTGAAAATTTTAATTTATATCAACTTTTTACATATAGTTTTTTACATGGGAGTATATCACATCTTTTCTTTAATATGTTCGCTCTTTACATGTTTGGCAGGGTTTTAGAGAACACATGGGGAAGTAAAAGGTTTTTAAATTTTTATTTATTAACTGCAATATGCGCGGGTTTAATACAATTGTTGGTAGAACCTTCTAGCCCAACAATTGGAGCGTCCGGAGCTGTTTTTGGATTGTTGGCAGGATTTGGAACACTTTTTCCTAACACACAATTATTTTTATTATTTCCTCCTATTCCAATTAAAGCAAAATATTTTGTTTTAGGGTATGCATGTCTTGAGTTAATAAATGCATTATCTGTAGAAAGTAATATTGCTCATTGGGCTCACTTGGGAGGTGCAATTGCAGGCTACATCATTATTCAGTACTGGAGAAAAAACAATAGCAATTTTTATTAATAAATGAAAATATTATTTAATAAAATAAATAATGAATTTAAAGTTAGTTCTAGTCTAAATAAGATTATTTATTTAAATATTATTTTTTTTGTAATCATTAAGATTAGCACATCTATATTATTTTTATTTGAAATAAACACAATTGTTTTTTTTAATCAGCTTTATCTTCCCGCTGAAATAGAGTTAATAAAAGATCAACCTTGGTCAATTTTTTCTTTCATGTTTGTTCATTCTAATTTTGTTCATTTGACTTTTAATATGCTTTGGTTATACTTTATTGGAAATATATTTTTAAAATGGCTAAATGACAAACAATTAATTTATATTTATATTTTAGGTGGAATTTCAGGTGGTTTGTTTTTTATTTTAGGCTACAATTACCTTCCCGTACTACAGAAAAATATTGAAAACACATTAGCTCTTGGAGCATCAGCTTCTATTTTTGCAATTATGATGGCAATTACTATTTACAAACCTCATCATAAAATTAAAATGCCTTTTTTTCAAACAATTACATTAAAAAATATTACGATTTTCTTAACTATTTTTTATATTATAAGTTTATCAAGTGGTAACACAGGTGGATATCTAGCTCATCTTGGTGGCGGTATATTTAGTTTTATATATATAAAGCAAATAAATACAAGTAAAATTTTTAAAAATATGTTTAAAAATAATTCTAAATTTAATGAGAAAAATAGTGACTATATTTACAATCAAAGAAAAAGTAGAAAAAATAAAGATATCGATATAATACTAGAAAAAATATCAAAATCAGGATATAAAAGTTTAAGTAATAAAGAAAAAGAAGCTCTATTTAAATCAAGTAAAAAATAAATGAAAGTATTAGATATTGTAAATAAATTTATTTTTTTAATTAACTCAATATTTTTAGTAGGGTTACTTGTTTCATATGCAGCTCAATTTTTAAGTCCAATTTATTTTTGGCCTATTTCATTTTTAGGTCTTTTATTTCCAATTTTATTTATAGTTAACTTTATATTTCTTGTCTATTGGTGTACTCAAATGAAAAAACAACTATGGGCTAATCTTATTATATTATTAATTGGAATTCAATATATTGATAGATTTATTGGCACCCAATCTGTAGATGAAAATGTTGAAAAAAATGTAAAAGTACTTTCCTACAATGTTAGATTATTTAACAACTATAGTTGGCTACCATACATTAAATCTGATACTATTTATAATTATTTGAATAATGAAAAAGCAGATATAGTTTGCCTACAAGAATTTATTGATATTAATAATGGAAAAAATAATCTTAATTATAAATATAAAATTTATAATTATGGCAGTAAAAATGGACATCTAGCAATTTTAAGCAATTATAATATAATCAATCATGAAAATGTCATAAAAGTTAATGCTAGTAAAATTGAAAATCAATGCATATTTGCAGATATTGTTATTAAACAGGATACTATTAGGTTTTATAATATTCACTTAGCTTCTAACTGGTTTGACAATGAAGATTATCTTTTTATTAATAGATCAAGTAACGTTCCAATTAAAAAAGGTGTATTTGCAATTATTAATAAAATGAAAAAAAGTTATAAAGAAAGAGCTTTACAAGTAAAAATAATTGAAAAAAGTATGAATAAATCTCCATATCCAATAATTGTTTGTGGAGATTTTAACGATACTCCTATCTCTTTCACTTATAATAAAATTAAAAGTAATCTAATAGACAGCTTCACTACATCTGGATCTGGAATTGGAAATTCCTACGTTAAAATACCAATGCTAAGAATTGATTATATCATGCATGATAGTAATTTTGAAAGTTATAATTATCAAAAACAAAAAAAAGTTTTTTCAGACCATTATGCAATTTCGTGTGAAATTAAAATTTTCAATGTTAGTAATAAAAAATAGTTATTTTTTTGTTGACAATGAAACAGCTTCTCTCTGAATTTTAAGAGTTGTACCTGCGTGAGTTTCAATAATAAAAACATCTTCTTTAACAGACACAATTTTAGCATGAATACCTCCTATAGTAACAATTGAATCCCCCTTTTTTAAAGACATTCTATATTCACGCTCTTTTTTTTGTTTCTTTATTTGAGGACGTATCATAAAAAAATACATCACAATAAAAAATAAGCCAAACATTATTAAAGTTGGAAGTGTTGAATCTGTTGTGTTTTGTAATAAAATCATTTTTTTTGTTTATTTTTTGTTTATATATCCTTTAATTGTTAAAACTTTAGCTCTTGGAACTGTATTTGTTAAAAGAGTAATAGTTTTATTTTGTTTACCAAACTTTCCATTAGTATTAAATATAACTACAACCTCAGCTTGCTGATTTGGTAAGATAGGTTCTTTTGGAAATTTTGGTACGGTACATCCGCAACTTGATTTGGCTGAACTAATAACTAAATTTGCTTTTCCAGTGTTTTTTACAAGAAATGAATGTTCTAATTTTTGACCTTCAATTACTTCTCCAAAATCAAAGACAGGAGAATCAATAGTTATTTCTGGAGTTTTTATACTTGTAGAAAAACCATCAATAGTTAGGGGGTTATCTGTTAAATCTGAATCAATTTTTGTGTCATGTTTGCATGAACTTGCTAATGCTAATAAAAATAAAAAGATAAATTTTCTTACAAACATTCTGTATTATTTAGAAGATCTTGATCAATATAATGCTTGACTACATTATCCAAAATACCATTTACAAACATTTTACTTTTTTTTGTACTATAATACTTAGATATTTCTATATATTCATTCATAGAAACCTTTACTGGTAAATCATTCATTTCAAAAATTTCAGAAAATGCCATTTTCAACAATATTTTATCAATAAAAGCAATTCTATCCAGGTCCCAATTTTTTGCAAATTTTTTAATTATTTCCTCATATTCTTTATTAGCTTTAATACTATTTTTAAACAATTTAATAGCAAAATATTTATCAGAAATATCTTTAAAAACTAATGGCACAAAAATTTTATTACTATTTTTAATTTGACTATTAAAAATAGTCGCAACAAAAGGAAGATCATCTTGCCAATATATACTTTCTTCTTCAAGAATATGATGTAATAATTCATTATTTAATATATGATTATTAAATACTTTAATAATAAAATCTTTGTCAACAGAAATATCATTGTTTTCATCTTCTAAGTATGATTTATAAATTTTTGAAGTAAATAATTCTTTAAATAATTTATTAATCAAATCATAATCGTTATTTTTCAATATATAAATCAATTTATTTGTCTCTTTTAATAATAATTTATTTTTTAAAATATCTTTAGCAAACTTATTAGTTACAAATCTTTTGTTTGGATTTAAATCTGATTCCTTGGGTAAAAACTTGTTTTTACTTTCATCTAAAAACTTATCAGTGTAGTTAATTATTTCAATAAGTAAAGTAAACAATAAAACATATAATCTTCTTATATCTTTAAAATGACTTATCATGTTTTTTTCAAATTTGGAAATATCGTTTATATCATTAGAATTTGAAAAATAAGAATAAAGAGATTGCATAACTTTTAATCTAATATGCCTTCTAGTAAGCATTTCTATTTTTTGTTTTTATTTATTCTCTGTTGAGCAATCTTTAAGGCTGTAACGTGTGTATTAACTTTTTCTATTTCAGATGTTTTGAAAATATTTAAAGTTGTGTTATATATATCAGAAGTTTGATTTAATGCGGCATCTCGATCATATCCATTTAACTCTGAATAAACATTAATTAATCCTCCAGCATTAATTAAAAAATCTGGAGCATATAAAACTCCTTTTTTCATTAACAATTCTGAATCTCTAAGTTCATCCTCAAGCTGATTATTAGCAGCACCTGCCACAATACAACACTTGAGTCTATTAATTGTAAATGGATTCAAAGTAGATCCTAAAGCACATGGAGCATATATGTCAACATCGAGATCATAAAAATTTTTATCCGAAAAAATTTTTACTTTATATTCTTTAGATATTTTATTAACTTTTTCATTATTTATATCATTAATTATAATATCAGCATTTTCTTGCTTTAAATATTTAACCAAGTGCATTCCAACATGTCCAATACCTTGAACAAGGATAGATTTTCCAATCAAATCAGACGATCCCCATTTGTATTTTGCTGATGCCTTAATTGCCATATAAACACCATAAGCAGTAACAGGTGATGGATCACCACTTCCTCCCATACTAACTGGAATACCAGTAACATATTTCGTTGTACTTCTTACGTATTCCATATCTTTTGTGCTCATTCCCACATCTTCAGCAGTAATATATTTACCTCCCAAACTATCAACAAATTGACCAAACTTTTTCATTAATTCAGGGGTTTTGTTTTTAATAGAATCACCAATAATAACAGCTTTTCCACCACCTAAATTTAACCCAGATATAGAAGCTTTTAAAGACATACCTCTAGATAATCTTAAAACATCAAGTAGTGCAAGATCCTCATTTTCATAATTCCACATTCTAGTACCCCCAAGTGCAGGTCCTAGTGTAGTATCATGAATAGCAATAATTGCTTTTAGACCAGTTTTTTTATCAAAACAATGTAAAACTTGTTCATGACCCATACTAGACATTTTATCAATCACAAAGTTTTTACTTTTTTCTTTAGTATTTAGTTCAATCATAAATTTGAAAACTACTATAAAGTTTAAATGGATCGCAAATTTAATTATTTTTGCGAGATCAATTCAAACTGTACTTGCAATTAATGTATCATCTTAAATACTTATATAAATTTTTATTTAAACACAAACAAAAATTATTGGTTGGCGTTTTTTTTGTATTAGTTTCAAATATTTTTGCTTTGTATCCAGCAGAATTTGTAAGAAAAGCCTTTGATACTATATTAGAAAGTACAAAAAACATCAACCACAGTAATTTAAATACAAATTTTAATAGTTCAACTAATAAAATAATTTTAAAATACACTAGTCTTATCTTATTATATTCAGTTTTAAAAGGAATATTTATGTATTTTATGAGACAAACTATAATAGTAGTTAGTAGAAATATTGAATTTGATCTCAAAAATGAAATTTATCAAAAATATCAACAATTAAATCTTGAATTTTATAAAAAAAATAAAACGGGTGATTTAATGAACAGAATTTCTGAAGATGTTAGCAAAGTTAGAATGGCTGTTGGTCCTGGACTAATGTATACTATTAACATAACAACACTATTTTTTCTTGTAATTAATAGAATGTTAGATATTAATACGAAACTAACTTTGTTTACACTCATTCCATTTCCTTTATTAGCAATAAGTATTTATTATGTAAGTAATAAGATAAATACTAAAAGTGAAAAAGCACAAAAACAATTATCAAAAATTACAGCTACAACTCAAGAAAGTTATTCTGGAATTGAAATTATTAAATCTTTTAATCAACAAAAAAATATTTTAAAAAATTTTATTGATCAATGCCAAAACTATACTAAAAAACAAATTGATCTTATAAAAATTGAGGCATTTTTTTTCCCTCTCATAATTGTGCTAATAGGATCAAGTACATTAATAACAATATATATAGGGGGATTAGAATCATTTAAAAATAATATATCAACAGGAAATATTGCTGAATTTATTATTTACATAAATATGTTAGCATGGCCAATTGCATCAATAGGATGGATCACATCATTAATACAACGAGCATCTGCTTCACAAGAGAGAATAAATAAATTTTTAAAAATTAAACCTAAGATATACCAAAATAATAACAAAAATACATTCATTAATGGAAGTATAAAATTTGAAGATGTCTCTTTAGTATATAATGACACAAACATAAAAGCCTTAAAAAATATTGATCTTGAAGTTTATGAAGGAAAAACGTTAGGAATTTTTGGAAAAACAGGATCTGGAAAAACTACACTACTAGATTTAATTACCAGACTCTATGATACAACTTCCGGTAAAATTTACATAAACAACAAAAATATTAAAGAAATTAACTTATCTGCTTTGAGATCTCACATAGGATATGTACCTCAAGATGGATATTTATTTTCCGGTACAATCAAAGATAATATTATCTTTTCTAATGATAATTACAATTATAATAAAATGGTTGCAGCTGCCAAATATGCTGAAATTTTAGATGAAATTTATTCTTTTAAAGATGGATTTAACACTATGGTTGGAGAGAGAGGAGTTCAGCTTTCTGGTGGTCAAAAACAAAGACTATCAATTGCGAGAGTTTTTTACAAAAATCCATCAATGTACATTTTTGATGATTGTCTCTCTGCTATTGACAAACAAAAATCAAAAAATATTCTAATAAATTTAAATAAAAAAATGAAAAGAAAAACTAGCATTATTGTTAGTCATAAAATAAGTAGTTTAGAAAAATTAGATAATATAATTGTGTTGAAAGAAGGAAAAATTATACAAAAAGGGTCTCACAAAACACTTATAAATCAATCAGGATACTATAAGGAAGTATTTAATAAGCAATCAAGTAATTTGGAAAATATTTAATATTTTTTATATTTGAGGATAAATTTTACTAATGGAAGGAAAAAAAAATATTGAGGAAATTTACTCAAAGTCATTAAGAGCAGGTAGAAGAACCTATTTTTTTGATGTAAGATCAACAAAAGCAGGTGATTATTATATGACAATTACTGAAAGTAAGAGAGATTTTACAGAAGATGGCACACCATTTTACAAAAAACATAAAATATATCTCTATAAAGAAGATTTTGGACAATTTCAAGAGAATTTAAAAGATGTTAGTGATTTTATAATTCAAGAAAAAGGTGAAGAAATAATATCTGAATCAAAAAAATCACAAGAAAAAAAAGATTTAGACGATCAAAAATCTAAAACAGATTTTTCAGAAGTTAACTTTGAAGATTTAGGAAAAGAATAGTATTTTCTATTAATTTTTTAACAATATATATTTGTGTTAATAATTTAATCTGCTAATTCTCAAAAATATATTTATAGCATATTATTTTTACATTATTAAATTAAGGTATGAGTAAAATTATTGCTATTGCTAATCAAAAAGGTGGAGTTGGAAAAACAACTACAGCTATTAATTTAGCAGGATGTTTAGGTGTTTTGGAAAAGAAAACTTTACTAGTAGATGCTGACCCGCAAGCAAATTCAACATCTGGACTAGGATTCAATCCAAAAAATATTAAAAAAGGAACGTATGAAGTAATGATTTCTAATATTTTAGCTAAAGACACTATTCTAAAAACAAATTCACCTAATTTAGATATTTTACCTGCAAATATTGATTTAGTTGGTGCTGAAATTGAACTTATTCAAATTGAAGATAGAGAGTTTCAAATGAAAAATTCTCTCGAAAAATTAAAAGATAATTATGATTATATAATAATTGATTGTGCTCCATCTTTAGGTTTATTAACACTTAATGCGCTTGCAGCTTCAGATACGGTTATAATACCGATACAATGTGAATATTTTGCTCTTGAAGGTCTAGCAAAATTATTAAATACAATTAAAGTTGTTCAACAAAGGTTAAACATAGAACTTAAAATTGATGGATTATTATTAACCATGTACGATACTAGATTAAGATTATCAAATCAAGTTGTAGAAGAAGTAAAAAAACATTTTCAAAATTTGGTATTTAATACAATTATTCATAGAAATGTTAGATTAGGTGAGTCGCCCTCATTTGGAGAAACAATTATAAGTCATGATGCAACAAGTAAAGGTGCAATAAACTATCTAAATTTAGCAAATGAATTATTAGAAAAAGATGCTCTAAAAAAATAATGTCAAAAAAAGAAAATAAAATATTAGGAAAGGGACTGTCAGCAATTCTTGGCAATAATTTAAGCCAAGAAAATAAGCCAGCAATTCATAAAGATAATTCTTTAGAAATTAGTCAAATTGGCAGTTTATTAATTTCTGATATAGAATTAAATCCTTTTCAACCAAGACAGCAATTTGATCAGGAAAAACTAAATGAACTTTCTTTATCCATTAAAGAACTTGGAGTTATACAACCAATTACTGTAAGAAGAATAGAGAGAAATAAGTATCAATTAATATCTGGTGAACGAAGATATAGAGCATCTAAACTTGCAAATATTTTAAAAATTCCAGCTTTTATTAGAGTTGCTAATGATCAACAAATGCTTGAAATGGCCTTAGTTGAAAATATTCAAAGACAAAATCTTAATGCAATTGAAATTTCATTAAGCTACCAAAGACTTATTAATGAATGTAATCTAACACAAGAAGCTTGCAGTCTAAGAGTTGGAAAAAAAAGATCAACAATTACTAATTTTCTTAGGTTACTAAAATTACCTCCTATTATTCAAAAAGGACTAAAAGACAGAAAGATAACAACTGGTCATGCAAGATCACTAATAAATATAGAAAATAAAGAAAGTCAAACTAATCTTTATTATGACATTATTGCAAATGGTTACTCTGTTCGTGAAGTTGAAGAACTATCTAAAACATTTAAAGAAAAAAAATACAAAAGAATATCTAGAAAAACAAAATCCATTTCAATACCATTTAATCAAAAAAAAATGATTTATGATTTATCAATTCAATTAAATACTGATATTGATATAACACAAAATAAAAAAGGAAGTGGAAAACTTACTATTTCATACGAGAATCAAAATGAACTTGAAAGAATATTTAAACTTATACAAAAACAACATAACTAAAAAAAAATTTTTAACAGTTTTATTAATTCTCTTTAGTTTAGTTGCAAATAGTCAAAAAATTGAAAAAAAGCCTTCAAAAGCAGCACTATACTCTACAATTGTACCTGGTCTTGGTCAAGCATATACAAAAAAGTACTGGAAAATTCCAATAATATATGCTGGTTTAATTACTTCTGGATATTATATTGCAGATAACTTTGAAAAATATAATTTATATAAAAACACATTTATTAATAGATTAAATGGAGAAAATAACGACCAATTTATAAATGTTTATTCTAATAATGACTTACAAACATTAACCAGCTTCTATAGACGAAATTCCGAAGTATCATCTCTATTATTTTTACTTATGTATATATTAAATATATTAGATGCCTCGGTTAACGCTCATTTAATTAACTATGATATAAGCGAGAATATTTCCATAAATTTGATTCCAAGAAATATGAACAACTACAACTACTCAATAATCGACATGAACATAAATTTATAGAATTATGAAAATTATTATTTCTGGATATGGAAAAATGGGAAAAAAAATAAAAACTCTCGCTCAAATAAGAGGTCATAGTATTGTAAATATTTCTAATAGTAAAAATCCATTAATTAATTTAGACATTAGAAATTGTGATGTTGTTATTGATTTTAGCACACCTAGTACTGCATTTGATAATATTCTTTATACATTGAAAAATAATATTCCTATTGTTTCTGGAACAACAAACTGGCTAACGGATATTGAAAAGGTGAAAAATCTATGTTTAGAAAAAAAAGGTGCTTTCTTATATTCAGCAAATTTTAGTTTAGGTATGAATATTTTTTTTGAAATAAATAAAAAAATTGCTAAAATTATGAGCTCACAAAACTATAATTGTGAAGTTAGTGAAGTACATCACACTGAAAAAATAGATTCACCCAGTGGAACAGCTTTAGTACTTAAACAAGATATTGAAAAATTTTATAATCAAAATATTAATATAGATTCTGTAAGAGTGAAAAAAACCGTTGGCATTCATAATGTTATATATGAATCTGATATTGACGAAATAATAATTTGTCACAAATCTAAAAGCAGAGACGGTTTTGCTTTAGGAGCTATTTTGGCAGCAGAATGGATACGTGGAAAAACAGGTTTTTTTACAATGAAAGATATATTAAAAAATCAAAATTAAAAATTTATAAATGCGAAAAAAACTAGAGAAAATATTTGTTAAAAATCTTAAATTACTACTATTTATTTCTTTTACAATTATATGGTCATTATTTGTTTATTTAATTAACGGTGAGTGGCTCTACTTTGTTCCAATAATTGCGGCGGATGTATTATTTTGGGAAACTATTAGCTGGCAGTTTTGGAAAAAGAAAGAAAAAAAGAAAAAAAATAAAAGTGAATTTAAAAGTTGGATTGATGCAATTTTATTTGCTGTTATAGCAGCCACACTGTTACGAACATTTTTAATTGAAGCATATACTATACCTACTCCATCAATGGAAAAATCAATGCTAGTAGGAGATTTTCTTTTTGTTAGCAAAGTAGCATATGGTCCCAGAGTACCTATGACTCCTCTTGCCATCCCACTAGTTCACCATACAGTTCCAGTTTTTGGTTTTAAGTCTTATTCAGAATCTTTAAAAATTCCTTATCATAGAATGAAAGGTTTTGGTAACGTGAAAAGAAATGACTGTGTAGTTTTTAATTGGCCAGCAGAAGAACTAGGAAGACCAGTTGATAAAAAAGAAAATTATGTAAAAAGATGCGTAGGAATCCCCGGAGATACTATTGAAATAAACAACTCATTTTTATTTGTAAATAATAAACCTCAAGATTCTGTTTTTGGAATGAAAAAACAATGGAGTTATAGAGTTGAAATGAAAAGAAATACATCATTAAATCAAAAAATATTATATGAAAAATATGATATAACAGAAGTTAGGAGATATGGAAAAGATTGGATATTAAATTTAACAGATGTCAGCCTAAATGAAATCAGTAAAATTAAGAACATCAAAAAAATAACAAAATTAATTTCTGAAGATGAAAATGATTATAGAATTATGTTCCCTCAAGACAGAAGATATAAATGGAATAGTGATAATTTTGGACCTTTAGTAATACCTGAAAAAGGGAAATATATTGAGCTAAACACAAATAACATAACAATTTATAAAACTATTATTGAGAGATATGAGGAAAATTCTTTAAAAGTTGAAGGAGACTCTATATATATTAATAATTTACTAACAGATAAATATAAATTTAAAATGAACTATTATTGGATGATGGGTGATAATAGACATAATTCAGCAGATTCAAGAATGTGGGGGTTTGTTCCTGAAAATCATATTGTAGGGAAGGCCTTATTTGTTTGGATGAGTTGGGATAAAAACGCTAAAGGATTTCAAAAAATAAGATGGAGTAGATTGTTTACAAGTGTTAAATAAAATTTTAGTTCCCTCAGTTTATTTTGGCCCAATTGAATATTATAAGTTTCTAAGCAAACACAACAATATTTGTATAGAAGTTCAAGAACATTATATTAAACAAACAATTAGAAATAGATGCCATATTTCATCCGCAAACGGAAAACTTAGATTAACTGTTCCAGTAACTAAAACTAATCACACCAAAATTAAAAATATAAAAATCTGCTATAAACAAAATTGGATAAAAAACCATTGGTATTCAATTAAATCATCATATGGATCATCTCCTTATTTTTTATTTTATGAAAATGAAATTTTTAACATCTTACAGAAACACGAAAAATATTTAATTGATTTAAATACCGCTTTGCAAAATAAAATTTTTGAAATATTAGATATAAATCCGATAGTTAAATATACAAAAGATTATAATAATGATGAAGATATTTTTGACTTAAGAAATCACTCTTTTTTAAACAATAATATAAAACCATATAATCAAGTATTTATGCATAAATTTAACTTTATTCCAGATTTATCTATTTTAGATTTAATATTTAATCTTGGACCTCAAAGCACTAAATATCTGATTGAATCAGACATGTAAAATCATTTGCTTATTTTTGAGAAAAATAATTGATGTGAATTTAGATTTTAATAAAAATGATGATTTCATGAGATTGAAAATATCCGATCTTAAAAGAAAAAAAGCTGTTATTCTAAAAGGAGGTGGAAAAGAAAAAATTAAAAAACAACATGATAAAGGAAAACTAACTGCAAGAGAACGTATTGATTTTTTAAAAGATCCTGATGCTATTTTTTTTGAAATAGGTTTGTTTGCTGGATACGAAATGTATTCAGATTACGGTGGATGTCCTGCTGGTGGTGTCATAGCAGGTATAACATATATAAAAAATAGAATGTGTATTGTAGTTGCAAATGATGCAACTGTAAAAGCTGGCGCATGGATGCCAATTACTTCAAAAAAAAATCTTAGACTTCAAGAAATTGCAATGGAAAATCGCCTACCAATAATTTATTTAGTTGATAGTGCAGGTGTTTTCTTACCTATGCAGGATGAAATATTTGCTGATAAAGATCATTTTGGTCGTGTTTTTAGAAACAATGCTAAAATGAGTTCAATGGGTATTTTACAAATTGCAGCAATTATGGGTTCTTGCGTTGCTGGTGGTGCATATTTACCAATTATGAGTGATGAAGCTATTATAGTAAATAAAACAGGTTCAATTTTTCTAGCTGGAAGTTATTTAGTTAAAGCTGCAATTGGTGAAGAAATTGATAATGAGAATTTAGGAGGTGCTTCAACACATTGTGAAATTTCTGGAGTAACTGATTACAAAGCAAAAAATGATGAAGAAGCATTAAAAATAATTCAAAATATTATTGATAAAACAACTGAAGAATCAAAAGCAGGTTTTAATAGAAAAAAAATTATCGAACCAAAAATTGATATAAAAAATATATATGGAATTTTACCAAAAGAAAGGAATGTTCCATATGATATGAAAGAAATTATCAAATGTTTAGTCGATAATTCTGAATTTGAAGAATACAAGAAAGAATATGGTAAATCAATTATATGCGCATATGCTAGAATTGAAGGATGGTCTGTTGGTATAGTTGCTAATCAACGTAAAAGTATTAAAACAAAAAGAGGAGAAATTCAGCTAGGAGGTGTTATATATTCAGATTCAGCAATAAAATCTTCAAGATTTATTGCAAATTGTAATCAGAAAAAAATACCACTAGTATTTTTACAGGATGTTACGGGTTTCATGGTTGGATCGAGATCTGAGCATGGAGGAATTATTAAAGATGGTGCCAAAATGGTAAATACAATGAGTAACTCAGTTGTTCCTAAATTTACTATTATAATTGGAAATTCATATGGAGCTGGAAACTATGCAATGTGTGGTAAAGCATATGATCCAAGGTTAATAGTAAGTTGGCCAACTGCTAAAATTGCAGTTATGGGTGGAGAACAAGCAGCTAAAGTTTTGTTACAAATAGAAAAAAATACGCTAAAAAATCAAGGTAAAAAAATTACAAAAGAGGCCGAAGAAAAACTCTTAAGTGAAATTATACAAAAATATGAATTACAAACAACAAGTTATTTTGCAGCGTCTAGGCTTTGGGTTGATGCAATTATCGATCCAACTGAGACAAGAAAAGTAATTTCTTTAGGAATTGAAGCTGCAAACAATTCGCCAATTAAAGAAAAATATAATCCTGGCATCATTCAAACATAATTTATTAATGTATTTATATATTTTTGTTAAATATTTTAAGCTATGATAAATATCACATTTCCTGATGGGACAATAAAAAAAATGAAAGCAGGCATAACGTCATTGGAAATTGCTATGGAAATTTCTGAAGGTTTAGCAAGAAATATTCTATCTGCTACTGTAAATGATAAAGTTTGGGATTTAAATCGTCCAATTAATGAAGATTGTAACATTAAATTAAATTCCTGGTCGGATTCTGAAGGAAAATCATGTTTCTGGCATTCTTCAGCACATTTACTTGCTGAAGCATTGGAATTCTTTTATCCTGGTATACAATTTGGAATTGGCCCTTCAATTGAAACTGGTTTTTACTATGATATTGACTTAAACGGTAATTCAATATCTTCAGATGACTTTGAGAAAATTGAAGTGAAAATGAAAGAACTAGCAAAAGAAAAAAATAAGTTTTATAGAAGGGATATTAGCAAAAAAGACGCTTTAGAATATTTTAAAAACAAAGGAGATAATTTAAAATTAGAACTTTTAAAGGATTTAGAAGACGGAAAAATAACTTTTTACAAACAAGGAAATTTTACTGATTTATGTAAAGGTCCTCACTTACCTGATACTTCTAAAATTAAAGCGGTAAAATTGTTAAATATTGCAGGTGCTTATTGGAAAGGTGATGAAAGCAAAAAACAATTAACAAGAATTTATGGTATTTCTTTTACTAAAGAAAAAGATCTCAAAAAACACATGTTAATGCTAGAAGAAGCAAAAAAAAGAGATCATAGAAAAATTGGAAAAGAAATGGAGTTATTTACATTTTCAAAAAAGGTAGGCCAAGGTCTTCCTTTATGGCTACCAAAAGGAGCTAAAATAAGAGAAAAGCTTGAAAATTTTTTAAAAGACGCGCAAATCAAAGCAGGATATCAACCTGTTGTAACTCCTCACATTGGAAATAAAGATTTATATGTTTGTTCTGGACACTATGATAAATATGGTGAAGATTCGTTTCAGCCAATAAAGACACCTAATGAAAATGAAGAGTTTTTTCTTAAACCTATGAACTGCCCTCACCATTGTGAAATTTATAAATCAAAAGTATATTCATATAAAGATTTACCTGTAAGGTTTGCTGAATTTGGAACAGTATATAGATACGAACAATCAGGTGAATTACATGGACTTACAAGAGTTAGATCATTTACACAGGATGATGCTCATATTTTTGCCAGGCAAGACCAAGTAAAAGATGAATTTAAAAATGTTATTGATTTGGTATTGTATGTGTTTAATGCATTAGGATTTAATGAATTTAAAGCACAAATTTCGTTAAGAGATAAACATGATAAAAAAAAATATATTGGATCTGATGAGAATTGGAAAAAAGCTGAGGAATCAATAATAGATGCCGCTAAAGAAAAAAATTTAAGAACTATTATAGAATATGGTGAAGCTGCTTTTTATGGTCCAAAGTTAGATTTTATGGTTAAAGATGCAATTGGTAGAGAATGGCAACTTGGGACTATCCAGGTAGACTATAGCTTGCCAGAAAGATTCGAACTAGAATATACCGATAGTGATAATACAAAAAAAAGACCTGTAATGATTCATAGGGCACCCTTTGGGTCAATGGAAAGATTTGTTGCTGTATTAATCGAACATTGCGCTGGAAATTTCCCTCTATGGCTTTTATCAGATAAGTGTATAATTTTACCAATAAGTGAAAAACATCATGATTATGCAGAAAAAGTGTCTGAATTATTAAAAAATTACGATATTTGCGGCCCTATTGATGAAAGAGCTGAAACAACCGGAAAAAAAATAAGAGATGCTGAAGTTTCAAAAATACCTTTCATAATAGTTTTAGGAGATAAAGAAAAAGAACAAAAAAATATTAGTGTTAGAAAACACGGTGGAGAAAATTTAGGATCTTTATCCATAAATGATTTTGTTAAATTAATTGAAGAGGAAATCAAAGAATTAATAACTATTAAAAAAGAAATATAATCGTAAGAAGAAAACAATATAGTCGCAAATTTGTTGCTAAAAAAAAACAACACAGAACAAATATTGAAATAACTGCAAAATTTGTAAGAATTGTAGGAGAAAATATTGAACCAAAGATAATTTCAATTGATCAAGCTATAAAAATTGCAAGGGAAATGGATTTAGATTTAGTTGAAATTTCTCCAAAAACTGACCCTCCAGTTTGTAAGGTTATAGACTATAAAAAATTTATTTACGATCAAAAAAAGAAACAAAAAGCAATTAAAAACAAGGCTCAAAAAGTTGTGATAAAAGAATTACGTTTTGGGCCAAATACGGGTGAACATGATTTTGAATTTAAATTAAAACATGCAAAAAGTTTTTTAGAAGACGGAGCAAAGGTTAAAGCATTCGTATTATTTAGAGGAAGAACAATAATTTTTAAGGAACAGGGGCAAATTTTATTATTAAAATTAGCACAAGCTCTTGAAGATATTGGAGTTGTTGAGATTATGCCTGAACTAGATGGGAAAAAAATGATAATGATTATAGCACCAAAAAAGAAAAAATAAAATGCCAAAAATTAAAACTAAAGCAGGAGCAAAAAAAAGATTTAAATTAACAGGTTCTGGAAAACTTAAAAGAAAACATGCATTTAAATCTCACATTTTAACAAAAAAAGAAACAAAACAAAAACATAATCTAACTAAAACTGGATATGTTCATAAATCAGACGAAAAAAGTGTAAAAGCACAATTAGGAATATAATATTAACAAGTATAAAGTTCAATTAAGGGTTTTATAACCACTTTATATTTTAAAACATAAAAAAATGCCAAGATCAGTAAATTCTGTAGCTGCAAAAGCGAAAAGAAAAAAGATAATAAAAGCTGCCAAAGGTTACTTTGGAAGAAGAAAAAATGTACATACAATTGCAAAAAATGCAGTGGAAAAAGGTATGCAGTATGCATATCGTGATAGGAAAAACAAAAAAAGAACATTTAGAGCATTATGGATTCAAAGGATAAATGCTGGTGTAAGACAGTTTAACATGTCATATTCTGTATTTATTGGTAAGTTAAATAAAACAGGTATAGAATTAAATAGAAAGGTACTTGCAGATTTGGCAATGAACCATCCTGAAGCTTTTAAAGCAGTGGTGAAAAAAATAAGTTAATTTAGTTCTTTTTTCAGAAATTCTGAAATTATTTTACCATCTGCCTGACCATTTAATTTTTTAATTAAAACAGAAATGCATTTTCCAAAATCTTTTTGAGATTTAGCATCCAGTCTTTGAACAACCTCACGAACAATAATTTCAAGTTGTTTGTTGTCAATTTGCTTTGGCATATAAGTTTGAAGAATAGTTGACTGGTTAATTTCTATTTGAGCTAAATCATTTCGTTTTTGACGAATATAAATTTCTGATGCATCTTTTCTTTGCTTAACTAACTTAGTAATAATTTTTATAGCTTTTTCATCATCAATTTTTTCTCTACCATCCTTACTACATTCTAGCATTAAAGCCGATTTAGCAGATCGAAGAGCTTCAAGTTTTTCAGACTCTTTATTCTTCATTGATTTAATAATATCAATATTAATTTGTTCTTGTATACTCATTATTTTTTTTTATTTTTTTTAATGCGTTAATTGCAAATTTATAATTAGGATTAATTTCAATAGCTCTGTTATAATCAGATTGAGCTTGAGCAATATTACCTAAAGTTTCAAAACAAATCCCTCTTGAATAATATGCTTGATAATAGTTTGAATTTGAATAAATTGCATCTGAAAAATTATTTGTTGCTAAATCAAATAATTTTAACTCCATATGTATAAAGCCTAAATTATAATGTCCATCAGCATGAAATGGATCAATTTTATGTAATTCACTGTAAGTATTTAAAGCATTATTCCAATCTAAAATTTCTTGATAAAAAATTGCTTTATTATATAATAATTGTGTATCAAGCGAATCTAATAACAAAGCGTTATTATAATAAGATATAGCCAGTGTATCTTTTTGAAGATGATAAGTATGAGCAATCTCTATATAGGCTTCTTTAAATTTTGGATTGATATTAATTGCATTTGAAAAAAACTTAATTGCCAAATCATTATTTTTTAAATGTTTGTAAGCATATCCCATTAAAAGATGTGTGTTCTCTTGATAATAATTTATTGCTAATGATTTTTTAAAATAACTTATTGATTGAATGAATTTTTTTTCGTCAAGCCCTCTAAATGCTAAAAAAATTTCTCCCAATAAAGATAAGGATGAATAATTTTTTTCGTCAATTATTATAGCTTTTTCTAAATGATAAATTGAGTTATTTATATGTTCTATTTTTTGTGTTTTTTTTGACAAATCAAAATATGACTTACCTATTTTGTATCTAATATCTGAATTTAAAGAATCCAATAATACACATTTTTTTAAATCATAAATTGCTGATTCAAAGTTGTTTTTAGATAAATTATAATTTACTCTATCAAAAAGTAATTTAATATTTTTTGGTTCTTTAGAAATTTTTTTAGAGAGTAAAACTATTTCGCTTTCATTATTCTTTATATCTTTTTTTTCTAAACAAGAAGTAAATAAAAAACAAATAAAAATTAAAAAAAAATTAGTTACTACTGTTTGCAATTTCTTTAATTTTATTTTGAAGCTCATCAAAAAGCTCATGATTGTCATTTAATAACTTTACAACAGAGTCTCTTCCTTGTCCAAGCTTAGTATCGGAATAAGAAAACCACGAACCACTTTTATTAACTATTTCTAATTCAACAGCTTTATCAAGAATTTCACCAGATTTTGAAATACCTTTACCAAACATGATATCAAATTCGACTTTATTAAACGGTGGTGCAACTTTGTTTTTTACAACTTTAACTCTAGTTCTATTACCTATAATATCATCTCCATGTTTAATTGACCCTATTCTTCTTATATCTAATCTAACAGATGAATAAAATTTTAATGCATTTCCACCTGTTGTTGTTTCAGGGTTTCCAAACATTACACCAATTTTCATTCTAATTTGATTAATAAAAATTACTGTACAATTTGTTTTGTTTATTGTTGCAGTAAGTTTACGTAGCGCTTGTGACATTAATCTTGCATGTAAACCCATCTTACTATCTCCCATCTCTCCTTCAATTTCAGATTTAGGAGTTAATGCGGCAACTGAATCAATAACTACAAGATCTATTGCTCCAGAACTGATAAGATGATCAGCAATTTCTAGAGCTTGTTCTCCATTATCTGGCTGAGAAATATACAAATTATCGATATCGACACCTAAAGCTGCAGCGTATGATGCATCAAAAGCATGTTCAGCATCAATAAATGCAGCAACTCCACCCTGCTTTTGAGCTTCAGCAATAGCATGAATTGTCAATGTTGTTTTACCTGATGATTCTGGTCCATAAATTTCAATAACACGACCCTTTGGGTATCCACCAACTCCTAATGCTATGTCCAAATTTATTGAGCCAGTTGAAATCACATCAATATTTTCATCAACTCTATCTCCTAATTTCATAACAACACCTTGACCGTAAGTTTTTTCTAATTTTCCTAACGTAAGTTCAAGAGCTTTAATTTTTGCATTTTGTTCCTTTTTTGTCATAATTATTTTTTTTATAAAAATAGAGAAATTAAGAGTTAATGATCAACTAAAATTGAACTGTTTTATCAACAAATAAAGAATTAGTTAAACAATTTTTGAACATATAATGCAGTTACACTTAGTTTTTTTTGATTTACAATATTCTCTACCAAAAAATATAATTTGAAGATGTAACTTATTCCATAAATCTACTGGAAAAATTTTTTTTAAGTCTTTTTCTGTTTGAACAACATTTTTTCCTGAAGAAAGTTTCCATCTATATGCAAGTCTATGTATATGAGTATCAACAGGAAATGCTGGTTTATTAAAAATTTGAGAAATTATTACTGATGCAGTTTTTTGGCCAACTCCAGGTAATGCCTTTAATTTTTCTAAAGAATTAGGAACTTTTCCGTTATATTCATTAATAAGAATTTGTGACATTTTTTTAATATTTTTTGATTTAGTGGGTGCTAAACCTATTTGACGAATTAATTTTTTAATTTGCTCTACTTTAAGCAAAGACATTGCTTTTGCAGAATCCGCTCTAGCAAATAAAGCTGGAGTAATCTCATTCACTTTTTTATCTGTACTTTGGGCACTTAGCATTACTGCAACTAAAAAAGTAAAAGTATTTTTATGATCCAGTGGAATCTTAGGCTTAGGGTAAAGATTTTCTAATGTATTAATAATAAAATCCCTTTTTTCATCTAAACTAGAAAACAAAACTAAAAATTAATTTTTAATATAAGTGAATTTTCCTAGATTAGACGTACATATAACATCTAAGCATTTTGAATAAGATATAATACTATTTATTGTTTCTTTTTTAGGTCTTAACTTGTCATATTTTTTCCTTTGTGTTAAAAGGTTTTTTAACAAATTCTTTGTAAAATTTCTTCTCATATATATTTTGTTTAATTATTATCACGAATAAATAACGAAAAGAAATTTATTTTATTGTACTAAAACATCTGTAAGTCAATATTGTATTTTTTTGAGAGTCGACGAATATTAATTAATGCATATCTCATTCTGCCCAATGAAGTATTAATACTAACGCCTGTTAAATTTGAAATCTCCTTAAATGACATGTCTTCAAAATACCTCAACTTAACTACTTCTTTTTGATCTTTTGGAAGTTGGTCAATTATTCTGTTTAAGTCACTATAAATTTGTTTTTGGATAACTTTTTGGTCCTGTGACATTTCACCGTTTTCTATTATGTCAAAAATATCAAAATCATTATTTGATCTAATATTTTTCTGTTTTGAAATTTTTCTAAAATGATCAATAATTAAATTATGTGCAATCCTCATAACCCAAGAAATAAATTTTCCTTCTTCATTATATTTTCCTTTTTTAAGAGAATTTATAACTTTGATTAATGTATCATGAAACAAATCTTCTGCTAGATCTAAATTCCTAACCTTAGAAACAATAAATGCATAAATTTTATCTTTATGCCTAAACAATAATTTTTCAAAACAATAGGAATCTCCAGAAATAAACCTTTTAACTAGTTCTTTGTCACTTAACGCATCTACACTCATAACTTTTTGATTTTGATTAATAAAAAAAGTAGAAGTGTCTAATATGGAGTGATTAAGTTAGTAATGCGTTTTATTATGTACAAAATTAAATAAAGAAAACAAATAATCCAAATCATATATGTAATTTTGTAAAAATTAAAAAACAAATAGATAGATTTTTGGAAGATTTAATTAAAATAAAAGGTGTTAAGACACATAATTTAAAAAATGTTTCTTTAAACATTAAAAAAAATAATTTAATAACTATTTCTGGTGTTTCTGGAAGTGGGAAATCATCACTAGCTTTTAATACTTTATTCGCAGAAGGACAAAGAAGATATATAGAAAGCCTATCTTCCTACGCAAGGCAATTTTTGGGAAAATTAAAAAAACCAGATGTTAAAAAAATTGAAGGAATTTGTCCGGCAATTGCAATAGAACAAAAAAAAAGCACAAATAGCCCTAGATCAACAATTGCGACAAGTACTGAAATATATGACTATATAAAACTTTTATTTTCAAAAATTGGCAAGACCATTTCCCCAGTTTCAAATAATGAAGTTAAAAAAGATAGTATCGAAGATATTAAAAATTTCATACTTAATAAAAACGTAGATGCGTTGATTTTATTTAATTATACAGATTCTAATATTAAAAATAAAAATGAATTAATAAAAAGAGGTTTTTCAAGATTATTATATCATAATAAAATAATAAAAATAAAAGATTTAGATTTTGACAACGATAAAGTTGATATTAATTTTTTATATGTAATTGTTGATAGGATTATAATAAATAATATTGAAAATTCAAGACTACAAGATTCTATTGAAATGTCTTATGCTAATGCTAATAACTCATGTTCTGTTAAGATTAATGAAACAATTTATGATTTCTCAAAAAAATTAGAAATGGATGGCATTACTTTTACTGAAACAAATACTAATTTATTTTCATTCAACAACCCTTATGGAGCATGCGAAATGTGTCAAGGTTTTGGCTCCATTCTTGATATTGATCCTAAAAAAGTAATTCCAGACGAAAAACTATCATTGTATGAAGGAGTGGTAAAATGTTGGTCTGGAGAAAAATTAAGTAAATGGAAGGAAAAATTTATTCAAAACTCAATAGATTTTGATTTCCCAATACACAGACCTTATAAAAAACTTTCTGAAAATGAAAAAAATATTTTATGGAATGGAAAAGATAAATGTAAAGGAATATTTACTTTTTTTAAGTCTCTTGAAAAAGATAAATATAAGATTCAAAATAGAGTTTTAATAGCTCGCTATAGAGGAAAAACAACATGTAAATCTTGTAATGGAAGTAGATTAAGAAAAGAGGCTTTATATGTAAAAGTTAATGATAAAAATATAGCAGAAATAACTAAAATGACAATTGAAAATGCCTTGAAATTTTTTAAAAACTTAACTTTAAGCGATCACGAATTAGCTATTTCAAAAAGAATACTTAAAGAAATTAATGATAGACTAAGTTATTTAGTTGAAATTGGGTTGGAATATTTAACTTTAGATAGAAAATCAAATACATTATCTGGTGGAGAATCGCAAAGAGCGAATATAGCGAAATCAATTAGCAGTTCTCTTGTTGGCTCAATGTACATTCTTGACGAACCAAGCATAGGGCTTCATTCAAGAGATACAAAAAATTTAATTAAAATATTAAAACAATTAAGAGATATTGGAAATACAGTTATTGTTGTAGAACACGATGAAGAAATAATTAATCAATCGGATGTCATTATTGATATTGGACCTAATGCAGGTAAATATGGCGGAGAAATAATTTACAATGGTTCTCCAAAAAATATTAATAAAAAAACTAAAGGTCTTACATCAAATTATTTAACAAATGTACTTAATATACCTATACCTAAATCAAGAAAAAATTTAACCAAAAAACTCAATATTTTTGGAATAAACAAACATAATTTACAGAATATTGATGTTGAAATCCCTCTAAACGGATTAGTTTTAATTACTGGAGTCAGTGGCTCTGGAAAATCTACTCTTGTTAGTGAAGTAATTAAACCCGCAATAGAAAATCAAATCAATAATAAAATATCAAGAAACATTGTTTACAAAAAAATTTCATTTAATAAAAATGATATTCTAGATGTAGAATTTATTAATCAAAAGCCAATTGGAAGGTCTTCTAGATCGAACCCAGTAACTTATACAAAAGTTTACGATGATATCCGAAACTTATTTACTAAATTACCTTTATCAAAAAAAAGAAATTACAAACCTGGGTTTTTTTCATTTAATATTGATGGAGGCAGGTGTCCTAATTGTAAAGGAGAAGGTGAAATTAAGATTGAAATGCAATTTATGGCTGATGTTTATATTAAATGTGAAGATTGTCATGGAAAAAGATTTAAAGAGGAGGTTTTAGATATTAAGTTTTTTGGAAAAAATATATATGAAATACTAAATCTATCTATTGATGAGGCAATCACATTTTTTAAAAAAAATGGGGAAAATAAAATTGCAAACAAACTCCAACCACTAATAGATGTTGGTTTAAAATATTTAACATTAGGGCAATCATCAAATACTCTTAGTGGTGGTGAAGCACAGAGAATTAAGCTTGCATCTTTTTTAACCAAGTCGTTAAATAACCAAAACACATTATTTATTTTTGATGAACCAACAACAGGTTTACATTTTCATGATATAAGTAAACTTTTAAAATCTTTTAATCATTTAATTGATAATGGTAATTCAATTATTTGCATTGAACATAATTTAGATGTGATTAAATGTGCAGATTGGGTAATAGATCTTGGTCCTGAGGGTGGTGAGAAAGGAGGTGAAATAACTTTTACAGGAACTCCTGAAGATTTAATAAATTGCAAAACTTCAATTACCGGAAAATACTTAAAAACAAAAATATAAATATCTATTTTGACAAATAGTCTTGTAAAATAATTGTTGCACTTACCTTATCTACCAACTCCTTATTTCTCCTGTTTTTTTTATTTAACCCGCTATTGACTATTGTTTGCTTTGCAATTTTTGAAGTAAATCTTTCATCAAATTTATTTATTGGAATATTGGGAAAGTCTATCTTTAATCTTTTAATAAATCCCTGCACATGATTTGTTGCATCTGTTATTTTACCATCCAAATTTATTGGGTAACCAACAACAAAAACATCTACTTTTTCTTTTTCAATTAGATTAAATAAATATTTATTTAAATCCTTAGTACGAACTGTTGTTAACGAAAATGCTATTTTACGAGCATTATCTGAAATTGATAATCCAGTTTTTTTGAGACCATAATCTATTCCAAGGGCCTTACCCATAACTTACATATTAATTAAATATTATAATTATTAATATTAAAAAACTAATCTATAATTATAATTTTTGATAAAATTTCGGTTTCTGTTACTACATTTATTATATATAAACCATCTGGTAAATCTGTAAGATTAATTTTTTTCTTCAAAAAATTTCTAAAACTATTATTATAATATATATTTTTCCCTAATATATCCGTTACTTGTATATTAATATCTTTAGCTTGTGAATAAAGATCTAACGTAACGATACCGTTAGAAGGATTTGGATAAATACTATAAAAATCTTGATTTTGATCATATATATTTGTTAGTAAAAAAGTAAATGTTTGAATATCAACATCCCCTAATTCAGAATTGATTGTTGTTGTGAAAATTAATGTACCACAAGGATTAATAAAACAGTTTTCAAATGTAATTGAACTCATATTTCCTTGAGTATAATTATTTCCATCCGGAACAGTATTCGTTAAAATATCGATACCTCCTCCTGTAGTATTAGATATGGTAAAACTTCCTACACAACCAGCTATAGAATCACATGCAACTATTATAGCCGAATTATTATTTGGTGATATAAAACTAACCATTATCATTGTGTTTATCATTATGCTTCCACCACCTGCTGATAAAAATGCTATTCCAATCGTATCACCAAGATTCATAGAAGCTATATCAAAAGAACCTGCATTGGAAATAATTAGTCCTGTAGACATATCTACCTCACCAGAATCTTGAGAAACCTCAATTGTTAAATCTGAAAGATTATTACACACCAAATTAGATATAAAAACATTTACATTTGGAGTAAAGCTAGTGTCCAAGTTAAAAAATAAATCAACAGAATCACTACAACCATTAGCATCAATTACAGTTAATGTATATGTGCCCGAAGTAATAGGAGTTGTAGTAAAAGAAACACCGGCATTTCCTAAGCTACTAGCCATAAAACCTGATGGACCTGTTAATTGGTAATCGAAGGGAGAAGTTCCTCCAGTTGCAAGTGATGTTAAAGTTGTATTATTTGTAGATAAATTAGCCTGTAATATTGTAGGTTCAGTTACAATTATTGAATCATATGAGCTGCAATTGTTATTGTCATTAACTTGAAGTGTGTATGTACCTGCAGATAATCCACTAATATCCTCAGTAGTATCACCATTAGACCAAACATAATTATAAGTAGTTGTACCACCAGAAACAAAAATATCTATACTCCCATCACTTAAACCATTGCATGAAACTGAATTTGTTGAACTTGAAATATTTAATGCTGTTGGTTCTGTGATTATATAAGTATAGCTTACTGAACTACAGAGAAAAGAATCTATAATTGAGACTGAATACGTACCAGAGGGAATGTTATTTAAATCTTCTGTAATTGCACCATTAGACCATATAAATGAATATGGTAATGTTCCCCCCATTGGAAAAATATTAATGCTCGCTGAAGAATCACCGTTACAATCAACATTATCTAAGTTAGTTAACAAAGAATCGTTATAAACTTGAGATGGCTGACTTAAAATTACTGTGTCGTATTGAATACAATTATTTGCATCTGTTATAATTACATTATACTGACCAGCAGTTAAACCAGATAATGTTTGAGTAGTATCACCATTATTCCAGAAATAGGTAAATGGAGAAGTCCCACCATTAGTTGTAGTTGAAATAGTTCCATTACTGCTAGCAAAACATGACGGATTTACAGAAGTTTGTGTGGTTGTAAATAAACTAGGTCCAGAAACAGAAACTGTATCAACTAGTTCACATAAACTAACATCTGTAATTCTAACTTGATAATCACCTTCTGGTAAATTTAACGGGTTAACAGGAACACCGTTCATATCAAAAAAATATGATGTATATGGACCGAAACCTCCACTTGGATTAACAACGACTGATCCATCTGATGAACTACATAAAGATGCATTAGTAACTATCTCATTTGCTTTTATGTTTCCGCATGGTGGATATACTGTTATAGAAATAACCTGAGAAGTATTTTCAATGGCAGGTGCTGGACAAAAGTCGTCCTGAACTTTTATGACGAAAGTATATATATTTGGCTTCAAGGTATTAGCACATGAGTTTATTACATGATTACATGATGTAATCCACTCAAAATATCCAGTTCCGGTACCACCACTTGTTATGAATGGTGGTGTAGCTCCGGTTGATATTTCCTCAAATGTAGCGCATGGTGGATTTTGACATGCAGTATTGTTATTGTAGTTGTAAAATTGCCCCCCAGATACTTCAAATTTTAAATCTTGTCTTGTACCGTCCGGATAATAATCATAATCATTTGCAACAAATTCAAATGATACTGTGTCTCCGCAATGAACCGCTGTATCCCACTGAAAAGGTGCAGGTGTACCTGGATAAAAAAATGGAGGTTGAACTATAGGTCTAACATTACATAACGTATCTGCACCAAAATTTCCATTAGTTGTATCTCCTAAATTACATGTTGGGGGAACTAATACAACTTGAACTTCTCTGAAAATTTCTGAAACTTTTTGACCGCACTTGAATGCTGATACGTTTGTGCAAGTAACATAGTTTCCCTGTAAATTAGCTGGATAAAAAGTACGTCCAGTCATAGGATTCATAATAATACCATTGATGGGAGTACTTACAGAAAAACCACTAGCAAAAGGAATAGCATTAATTAGATCTGGATTTGTATAATCATATGCAGGAGCAGTATAACCTTGTGATGGGTCATTATATCCATCAAGAGGTTGTCCAAATGAATATACAATTGAATCTTGTTCTACATCAAAAGCATTATGGCTATATGTAAAACCGTTAGAAAAAGAAAGCGGATCATATCCATTGTCTGTTTCTAAAATTGTTCTAGGTTTTTCGTAAAATTCTGGTGAAGAGTCAAAACAAATATCATTATTTGGATATACTGTTCCTGTTGAGTCTGTAAATGGATACATTACTGCTCTTAATGTAAATCCATATTGACCGGTATTATTTGCTAAATTTATAATTGCTAAATTTCTAGCTATATCTGTGTAAGTGAAATGCCAACCCAAATTATCTGGTGACCCAGCTAAAATAATAGGATTTGACTGGAAAAAATGTTCTTCTACTGCTCCATTTCCGTTTCCGGCATTTCCAATGTTACTTCCACCGCAAGAAAAAGGAGTGTTAGGACCATTAACATTACAAGTTGGAGACATATCGTTTGAACCTAAATAATTTAAAGGAATAGAATTAAGTAATGGATGGTTGTGTACTGTAAGTGATTTGTTGTTAACATCTGCTAATGCAACACCCTGACAATCACGGTATATTTTTACATTAAAAATATAATATCCAGCATTGTTACCAGATTTGATACATTCCCAAGTAATTTCACCACCCATAAGATGAGTTGCATTAGTATTAAATGAAAATATTAATATGGCAGTAAAAAGAAATAGCTTTTTCATTAGATTAATTTTTGTTTTCGTAAATTTATAAATAATATAATAATGTATAGTCTTCTTTTAAAGAAATTATTCAATAATAATTCTTTTTTCAACTATTCCATTTTCATAAAAGAAAAATAATGGTTTATTTTTTATGATACCAGAATCAATACCATTAACATCTACAATTTTTATTAATCTACTATTGATTGTTAATTCGTTATTCGATGATACGAAAACAAAGATAGGAAACGAAATAGTATCACCAACACATCCATCAGCATTTGTTTCAATAACTTTAACATTTTTATCACCAAAAGCACCAAATCCAAATTCAATAGTAATTGCGTTTGTATTTGCACCTGAAATTATATTGGCGGAATTACTAATAATCCAATTATAAATTGAACCGGCTGTAGCACTAACAGAATATGTGTTTTGTTGAAATTGAACTGGATATTGGTTGCCATTAATTGCTGAAGTATTAACAGCATTATAAACTGTAAAACCTTGCGAAGATGACCCATTACATCCAGATGAATCAATAACATCAACTGTAAAGGTTCCTAGTGAATCAACCATAATTTGTTGTGAAGTTTCACCTGTACTCCATAAAAATGAAGAGTAATTACCTGCATCAAGAACAACTTGACCAAAAGGATTACATAATAGAGAATCACCAAATGTTGTAATATTTACATTAAAAGCACCTGTTCCTGGAACAATGGCAAGAGGAGAATTTATTGAACTAGCTGAACATCCAGTAGGATATACTACTTCACAATGATAATTTCCTGCATTTGTAGTTACAAAATTTTGTTGAGTACCTAGCCATTGCATTACACCATTATTAAACCACTGATAAGAAGTAAATCCGGAGGGTGCACTAAGAGTTACTGAACCATTACAAAGCGACAATCCAGTTGTTGTGGTTATTATATTCTGAGGAGATATTTCAATAGTTGTATTTCCTGAACTTCCAGTACAACCATTACCATCAGTAACCGTCAAACTATAATTACCTGTTTGTGTTGTTAAAATAGAAGATGTAGTTGCTCCATTACTCCATAAATATTGATTAAAACCAACGGGACCTTCTATTAAAACAGTATCTCCTTGACAAATAAAAACTGAATCTGAAGTTGACAAACTTACTGGAATAGTGTTTTGATATATTTGAACCGGTGGAGATTGACAAGTTTGTCCATTAGCATTTGTACACGTAACAAAATAAGTTCCAGGACTAGAAACGGTAATTGATGAGCTTGTTAGCCCACCATTCCACAAATATGAGCTAAAACTATTCGCTACACTTAATACTAATGGTCCACTGCAAAGTGAAATTCCACTACTGTTTATTCCAGTATTCAAAACATTAACTGTAACAGTGTCAGAATAAATAATACCATTACATTCTAAAACTGCACAAATATCAGTAGTTTGACTTGGAGAAACATAAATTGAATCTCCTGATCCAATATTTTGTCCAGTAGATGCATCAAACCAGCTTGCTCCTGCACCGTAGTGTATTTTAATTAACGGATCTCTTGGATTGTTCACAGGATTTGGAAAATTACCACCATGACCAGTTGTAATTGTTAACAAATTGTTGCTTCCACAAGCAGTAATTCCTGCAATAGACCCAGCAGTTGCTGTTGAATATGATACAGTGGTGTTACCTCCCACATAAAAACCATATGTTGCTCCAGCAGGAATAACAACTGGAGTAATTGATATTTTAGCAGAATACAGAGGATTTGTTGCTGTTGCTCCACTAGGCAAATTAATAGAAACAGCGGTTGCAACTTGAGTCCATCCTGTGTTTGATGTCATTACAGGAAGATAATCTCCAGGGTAATACCAAATATCCATATTAATTGCACCTGAATAAGAATATGTTCCTTGAGAAAAACCATTTATTGTAATATCTCCTCCAGAATTATTTATTACATTAAACATTGTTCCGGCAGATCCATTTGAACTCCCATTTGCTAATGAAGTTAAACTATCAATTGCACCTGTACAAGCAGAAGCTGGACCAGATGAAACAGCAATCAATTGTACAGAATCAGCAAGGCAAATGGTATGGTTAGATCCAATATTAATTTGTCCAAAGCCAATCATTGGCAAAAAATATAATATAAATAGTAGTTTTTTCATTGTTAGTCTATTGTTATTTTCTTTTCTACTGTGCCATCATCATAGATATAAAAAAGAGGTTGATTTTTTAATCTTGATTCTCTTGAAGTAACATCTATTATTTTCAGTATTCTTTTACTTTTTTTATACTCCAATAGAGATAATACTGTACCGTTAACCAAAAAATTATCAAACCAAAACTTATCACTTCGTGTAATTGTATATTTACAATATATACCAAAATAATCAGATTGAATAATACTATTATCAAAAGCTGTCCCCTCAGAAAAGAAAACACCATTAGTATCTAGAAAAAGCTCCCAATTCCCCACATCATCTCTTGTGACCTTTACTTTAATATCAGGATTATTAGTTAATAACCCGTCTGTACCATCGATAATTTGTGTGTGATTAGTTCCTGTTTGTTTATATAAACTTAAATCATCTACACTACCACTTTGCCCTCCAATCTTAACATAAACTCCTTCAGTATTAAGTAAATCTGTTGAATTAGTAACTAAATATACTTTAGCATAATTGTTAGTAGAGGGTGAAAATTCAAGTCTAACATCAAATATCCATTCACCATTCATCAATGCATTACTAGATGTAAATAAAGATGACGTACTTGCAACACTATCATTTAAATGCAAAATATAATCTGGATCAACTTCAAAACTTGCAACATCTCCAAACCATATTGGACTTACTAAAAAATCACCATCTGAAAAATCGTCAGTAAATTGAGCAAGCAAATTAAATGGTATATAAAACAATAAAAATAAAACAGTTTTCATGAATTGTAAAAATAAAAAAAAATCCTAATATCAATATACATAAACACTATATCTATAAATACTTTATTTCTATATTTGCGAAATAATATATATAACATTTAAACATGAACAAATTATCCGATAGAATTAATAAAATGTCAGAATCTGCTACATTAGCAATGGCTAGATTAAGTAGAGAATTAAAAGAGAAAGGAAAAGATATAATAACACTAAGTTTAGGCGAACCAGATTTTGATACTCCAGATTTTATCAAAGATGCTGCGAAAAAAGCAATAGATAATAACTTTTCGCACTACACTCCTGTTCCAGGACTTCCTGAATTAAGAGATTCTATTGTTACAAAATTTCAAAGAGATAACAATCTAAAATACACAAGAGACCAAATTGTTGTTTCAACTGGTGCAAAACAATCTCTAGCAAATGTTTGTTTAAGCCTATTAAATCCTGAAGACGAAGTATTACTTCCATGCCCTTACTGGGTAAGTTACTCAGATATGATTAAATTAGCTGAAGCTAAACCAGTTAAAATTTTATCCTCTATTGAAAATGATTTTAAAGTTACTGTATCTCAAATTGAGGATGCAATAACTCCTAAAACAAAAATGTTGATTTTTAGTTCCCCATGCAACCCAAGTGGAACTGTATATTCAAGAAGCGAATTAGAAAATATTGCAAAAATGCTTGAAAAATATCCACATATTTACGTAGTTGCTGACGAAATTTATGAACACATTAATTTTAACGAAAAACATTTTAGTATTGGATCAATCGCATCAATGAAAGATAAAACTATTACGGTTAATGGTGTTTCAAAAGGCTTCGCAATGACTGGCTGGAGAGTAGGTTTTATTGGAGCACCGTTATGGATAGCAAATGCATGCAATAAAATACAAGGTCAAGTGACATCTGCAACATGTGCAATAGCACAAAAAGCAACAGAAGAAGCTATGCTTGCAGATCCAAAAATAACAACAAGTATGTGTAATTCATTTTTAAAAAGAAGGAACTTAGTAATTAAATCATTAAAAGAAATACCTAATATTAAGTGCAACGTTCCAATGGGTGCATTTTATGTTTTTCCTGATGTTTCTTTTTATTTTGGGAAAAAGTATAAAAATAATATTATTAAAAATGCTGACGATTTTTGTATGTACCTTCTTAATAATGCACATGTTGCCTGTGTTTCAGGAACTGCTTTTGGAAATGATAATTGTATAAGAATCTCATACGCCACTTCAGAAAATAAATTAATTGAAGGAATTAAAAGAATTAAAAATCAGTTAGAACAACTCTCATAATGAATTTTGAAAAAATTTTTAACGATTTTAAATCAAAAAAAATACTTATTGTTGGTGATATAATGATTGACTCTTATCGTTGGGGACATGTAGAAAGACAATCACCTGAAGCTCCAGTACCTATTGTAAATTTAGAAAAAAAAGAAGATCGATTAGGAGGGGCTGGAAATGTAGCTTTAAATATCAAAGCATTAGGAGCAATACCAATATTATGTTCTGTAATTGGAAAGGATTTTTCAGGAAACAAACTGTTAGAATTATTACGTCAAGAAAAAATATGCGCCGATGGAATTTTTATTGACGAAACAAGAAAAACAACTACTAAAACTCGAATTATAAATAATAATGATCAGGTAGTTCGAGTAGATGATGAAGATTTATTCGATATTATAAACGAACAAAATCTACTTGATTTAATTTATTCAAAAATAAATCAGGTTGATGTTATAATATTACAAGATTACAATAAAGGTGTTTTAACGGAAAATATTATTAAAAATATTATTAAAAAAGCAAATCAGAAAAATATTGCAGTTATTGTTGATCCAAAAAAGAAAAATTTTAAAAAATTTAAGAATTGTACTCTTTTTAAGCCAAATTTGAAAGAAACAATTGAAGGATTAAATATTAAAAAAATTAATGATATTAATGATATTAAAAAAGCCGCCAAAAAACTAAGAGAAGTTATTGAATGTGATATTGTATTAATTACCTTATCTGAAAGAGGAATATGCGTAGACTACAATAATAAATTTGTACATACAAAAGCAATTAAAAGAAAAATAGTAGATATATCTGGTGCTGGTGATACGGTTTTGGCTTTAGCATCTTTATGTTACTCAATAAACATGGATTACGATAATCTATCAAAAATATGTAACATTTCAGGTGGTTTAGTGTGCGAAAAAGTTGGCGTTGTTACAATAAATAAAAACGAATTAATAAAAGAAGCAAATAAACATTTGTAAAATGATAAAGCCATACAACACATCCGAAAATAAAAAAAAGGAAATTAAAAAAATGTTTAATAACATCGCAAAAAGTTATGATACTTTAAATCGGATTTTATCACTTGGAATTGATATTTGGTGGAGAAAAAAAGCTGTTAAACAATTAAATAATCCAAAAAAAATTCTTGATATAGCAACTGGCACAGCTGATTTCGCAATATCCGCTGCAAAAAATACAAACGCATCAATTATAGGAATTGATATTTCTGATAATATGCTAGAAATTGGTGAAAAAAAAATTAAAAAACTTAATTTAGAACATCGAATAATACTAAAACTTGGTGATGCAGAAGAAACTAATTTTCAGGAAAATTCTTTTGATGCCATAACAATTGGTTTTGGTGTTAGAAATTTTGAAAATTTAGATTTGGGATTAAAAGAAATGTATAGAATACTCAAAAAAAACGGTAAAGTAGCAATACTCGAACCCTCAATACCAACATTATTTCCATTTAAACAAATATACAATCTTTACTTTCAATTTTTGTTACCTAAAATTGGAGGATGGTTTTCTAAAGACAAGAGTGCATACTCATATCTACCAAACTCTGTAAAATCATTTCCACCAAAAAAAGAATTTTTAAAAAAGTTAAAAGAAATTGGCTTCAAAAAACAGAAGCATATTTCTTTATCACTAGGAATTGTTTCACTGTATGTAGCAATAAAGTAACAAAAACTAACGTTTAATGCTGATAAATGAATAAAGTCTTTAGAAATATTTTACTTTTTTTGGTGATTTTCACACCAGAACTTACTTTTGCTCAAAAATTTAAAAAACCTAAGAATTTGCCAAGATATGATATGCAAAAATTACATTTTGGATTTACAATTGGAATTAATTCTTTAGATTTTATCATGAACAAAAATCTGAACTATGTCGGCACAGATAGTTTAGTTAACACCTATAGTAAAAGTCAATATGGATTCAATCTAGGAATTGTTTCCAATCTAAGACTTGGAAAATTTACAGATTTAAGATTTATACCTACTCTTGTCTTTGGAGAAAGAATAATTGACTACAATTTTAAGCTTCTTAACAATAATGAGAATGTAATTACCGAATCTAAACGAATTGAATCTACACTTATAGATTTTCCTTTTTCCTTAAAATACAAATCTGAGAGGTATAATAATATAAGGACATTCATAATTACTGGCTTAAAATACAGTTTAGATATAGCATCACAAGACAAAATTGATGATGAAGGAGAGGAACTAGTTAAGCTAAAAAAGCATGATATAATGGCAGAAATTGGTTTTGGTATAGATTTTTACTTAGAATATTTTAAATTTTCTCCACAAATCAAATTATCACATGGTATTCTTAATATACTTAAAAAAGAAGATACCATCTATACTAAATCATTCAACCAATTAAGAACTAATGGGTGGATGCTTTCATTTACCTTTGAATAATCTACTTATCTTATTGGTATTTAGATTTTTACTTTTTTTTATTATATTTGGCTTGTATTTGATTATGGATGTGAGATTATATGGATGTGAGATTAATTTTAACTCAATTAACTTAGATGCCAACAGATCCTTTTTTTAAATTTTTTTTATTTATAATATTTTATATTATTCTTCTTTTGATCTTTAGATTTTTTGGCATAGGAGAAAAGAAAGTAACCAAAGACTGTTTAAATGCTTGTCCCAAATGCGCGTCAGCTTTATACAGAAAAGAAAGAAAAATAACTGATAAATTTATAAACTATCTAACTTTTAAAATCTTTAATTACAAAAGATATAAATGTAGTTTGTGTGGTTGGCAAGGATTAAGATGGGAGAGAGAGTTTAAGGCCAAACCTTAACTAGTAAATTCATGTAACATAATAGCGGCAGAAACGGCAACATTTAAAGAATCAATTTCATTTCCAAATTTTTTAATTGATATATTTTGATCAATATTAGTTTTCAACTCATCTGAAATACCTATAGATTCATTTCCAAGTAGCAAGTGACAATTTCTATCAAAATTATAATCTTTTACATTATTCCCATTTTTAAAAGTACCATATACCTTTGTATTTACTTTTGATAAATAAGTACTCAACTTTTTATACATTACATTAACTCTAAAAACAGATCCCATACTTGCTTGGATAACTTTATTATTAAACATATCAACTGAATTTTCTGAACAAACTATACCCTTGATAGAAAACCAGTCAGCTAATCTAATAATTGTACCTAAATTTCCAGGATCACTAATATCATCAAGAACTAGTGTAATATTATGTTTATAATCATATATATTATCACTTACGCTAGCAACTGCAATAACTTTATTAGCTTTTTTAAAACTACTTATTCTTTGTAAATTTGACTGCGATATATATTTAACTTCAGTTTTATCAAATGTGTTTTTCCAGTCTTTAACTGCATAAAGCTCAATTACATTATATTTAGATAATAAAAGTTCTGAAACACATTTGTTTCCCTCAACAATAAATTGACCTGTTTTTTTTCTATTAACTTTACGATGTAATTTATTTATTCGTTTGATATCTGATGAGTTAATCATAAATTAAATTTTATTTATCAATTATATGAAAATATTACAAAAAGATGTTTAAATTAATAACATTCTTATAATTTTGTCTAAAAAAAATATCAATATGTCTAAATTTAGTAAAGGAGTTATAACAGGAGATGAAGTTCAAAAAATATTTCATGATGCAAAATTAAACCAATATGCTTTACCAGCAGTAAATGTAACAAACACTTGTACAGTAAACACAGTTTTAGAAACTGCTGCAGAAATAAACTCTCCAGCAATAATTCAATTTTCGGCGGGTGGTTGTCAGTTTTATGCTGGAAAAGGATTAAAAGACAATAATTTTACAGCATCTATTAATGGAGGAATATCTGGAGCACTTCATGTCCATCAAATGTCTAAAGTATATGGTGTAAGTGTAATTTTACATACCGATCATTGTTCCAGAAAACTTTTACCATGGATTGATGGATTGTTAGATGCTGGAGAAGAACATTTTAAAAAATATGGAGTTCCGTTGTACAGCTCGCATATGATAGATTTATCAGACGAACCAATTATAGACAATATAGAAACTTGTAAAAAGTATTTAAAAAGAATGAGTAAAATTGGTATGACACTAGAAATTGAACTTGGCATCACGGGAGGTGAAGAAGATGGAGTTGACAACACTGGTATTGATAGTTCAAAATTATATACACAACCAGAAGAGGTAGCTTATGCATATGAAGAACTTATATCTATTAGTAACAAATTTACTATAGCTGCTGCATTTGGAAATGTTCATGGTGTGTATAAACCTGGAAATGTAAAGTTAACTCCTGTTATTTTAGATAATTCTCAAAAATTTGTTCAAAAAAAATATAATACTGATTCAAAACCAATAGATTTTGTGTTTCATGGAGGATCTGGTTCGTCTAGTTCTGAAATAAAAGAAGCAATTTCATATGGAGCAATTAAAATGAATATTGATACAGATTTACAGTGGGGTTTTACAATAGGTGTTAGAGATTATTTTAATGATAAAAAAGAATATTTAAAATCTCAAATTGGTAATCCTGAAGGTGAAGATAAACCAAATAAAAAATACTACGATCCAAGGAATTGGATGAGATCTGGAGAAAATACATTTAAAAATAGATTAATTAAATCATTTGAAGATTTAAATAATTTAAATAGAAATATTTAAACATGAACTGGTTTAAAAGAATTAAAGAAGGAATTACTACTTCTACTGATAACAAAAAAGAAACTCCAGATGGGTTGTGGTACAAATGCCCAAAATGTAAGGAAATTGTTACAACAAAAGATCATAAAAAAAATTTATATTGTTGTATTAAGTGTAACTATCATAGTAGAATTGGTTCAAAAGAATATTTTGAAATTCTATTTGATAAAAATAAATATACAGAACTAGATGTTGAAATGGTTTCAAAAGATCCTTTGAAATTTAAGGACAAAATATCTTACACTGATCGAGTTAAAAAAATACAGTCTAAAACAAACCTTAAAGACGCAGTGAGAACTGCGTATGGCACATTAAAAGGAGAAATGGTAGTAATAGCATCAATGGATTTTAATTTTATTGGAGGATCTATGGGTTCTGTTGTCGGTGAAAAAATTGCCAGAGCAATTGATTATTCAAAAAATAATGGTTACCCTTTAGTTATAATTTCAAAATCGGGAGGTGCTAGAATGATGGAAGCTGGCATTTCTCTAATGCAATTAGCCAAAACTTCGGCGAAACTAGCACAATTAGATAGTAAAAAAATACCCTACATTTCATTATGTACTGATCCTACATTTGGTGGTGCAACAGCATCATTTTCAATGTTAGGAGATATGAATATTGCAGAACCAGGAGCATTAATTGGATTTGCTGGCCCTAAAGTTGTAAAAGAAACTATTGGAAAAGACTTACCAAAAGGTTTTCAAACTGCAGAATTTTTACTTGAAAATGGGTTTATTGACTTTATAATTGACAGAAAAGAATTGAAAGACAAGTTATCTCAAATATTTAAAATATTAAAAAAATAATTTTCTAGAAGAAAGTACTTAAATTCATTTGTTTTATTAAATTTGCAGCCCTATAAAGATTTATTATAATGAGTATAACAACGAAAGATAAAGAAAAAATATTTACAAAGTTCGGAAATAGTTCTAAGGATTCTGGATCAGTTTTTAGTCAAGTTGCACTTTTTACAAGCAAAATAAAATTACTAACCGAACACTTAAAATTTAATAGAAAAGATTTTAATACTCAAAGATCATTACAAATAATGGTTGGAAAAAGAAGAAAATTACTCGATTATTTAAAAAGTAAAGATATTATTAAATATAGAGAACTGATTAAGACTCTTAATCTTAGGAGATAACAAAAAAAAAGGCAATATATATTCATTGCCTTTTTTTGATTTACAAACATTTATAAACAAAGAAAACATGATTAAAGAAGAAAAACAAATTATTAAACTAACTGATGGTAGAGAGATCACTATTAGCACAGGAAAATTAGCTAAACAAGCACATGGATCTGTTGAAGTAAGAATGGGCAATACACATTTATTAGCAACAGTAGTCTCAAGCTTTGAAGCAAGAGAAGGAGTAGACTTTTTACCACTAACAGTAGATTATAGAGAAAAATTCGCCGCTGATGGAAGATTTCCAGGTGGATTTCTAAAAAGAGAAGCAAGACCAACTGACCAAGAAATATTGGTGATGCGTTTGGTAGATAGAATATTAAGACCAATGTTTCCAGCAGATTATCATGCTGAAGTACAAATAATGATTTCACTTAACTCACATGATCCTAACGTTAAGCCAGACGCACTTGCTGCACTTGCCGCTTCTACAGCAATTGCAATATCAGACATTCCTTTTAATGGACCTATATCTGAAGTTAGAGTTGCCAGAATAAATGGAGAACATATAATCAACCCATCATCAGAACAATTAGAAGATGCAGATATTGATTTAATGGTTGGTGCTTCATCTGATAGTGTTGCAATGGTAGAAGGAGAAATGAGTGAAGTCTCAGAAGCTGAAATGATAAAAGCAATTAAAATTGGACATGAAGCTATTAAAGTACAGTGTGCGGCACAGTTAGAATTAGCTACTAAAGTAGGTGCTTCATCAGAAAAGAGAGAGTATTGTCATGAAATTCATGATGAAGAATTAAAAGAAAGAATTAAAAAAGATACTTATGACGCTGTATACGCTGTAGCTTCGAAAGGTTTAGGCAAAGAAGAAAGATCAATAAAATTTAAAGAAGTAAAAACAAACTGGATTGAAGGATTGTCAGAAGAAGAAGTAGAGAATTATGATGAAAGACTAATTAATGTATATTATCATGATGTTGAAAAAGAAGCTATTAGAAATCTAGTTTTATCAGAAAAGAAAAGATTAGACGGAAGAAACACAACAGAAATTAGACCAATATGGTGTGAAATTAACTACCTACATAGCCCACATGGTTCAGCAGTATTTACAAGAGGTGAAACTCAATCTTTAACAACTGTTACTTTAGGTTCTGCTACTGATGTTAATCGACTAGATGGTGTAACATATCAAGGACATGAATCCTTCTACTTACACTATAACTTCCCTCCTTTTTCAACTGGTGAAGCAAGAATGCTTAGAGGAACAAGTAGAAGAGAAATTGGCCATGGAAATCTAGCACAAAGAGCATTAAAAAAGATGATTCCTAACGACAACCCTTATACAGTAAGAATTGTATCTGATATTTTAGAATCAAACGGATCATCATCAATGGCAACAGTTTGTGCTGGTACTATGGCACTTATGGATGCGGGAATCAAAATGAAAAAACCAGTATCGGGAATTGCAATGGGTCTAATATCTGATGAAAAAAATCCTAACAATTATGCTATACTTTCTGATATATTAGGAGACGAAGATCATTTAGGTGATATGGACTTTAAAGTATGTGGTACTAGCGATGGAATAACAGCTTGTCAAATGGATATTAAAATTGAAGGTTTATCTTATGAAATTTTAGAAAAAGCTTTAAATCAGGCTCGTGATGGAAGATTACACATATTAGAAAAAATCACAAATACTATTGAAAAACCTAGAGAACAATTAAAACCTCAAACTCCAAAAATTATTAAACTTGAAGTTCCAAAATCTGCAATTGGTGGTATAATTGGTCCTGGTGGTAAAATCATTCAAGAACTTCAGTCATCAACATCAACAAATATTTCCATTGAAGAAGTTGATGAAAAAGGTGTTGTTGAAATTTTAGGAACTGACCAAGATGGAATTGATAATGCTATCAAAAAAATTAAATCAATTGCATTTGTTCCTGAAGTTGGAGAAATATATAAGGGTAAAGTTAAATCAATTATGCCATATGGAGCTTTTGTAGGTATTTCAGATAATACTGATGGACTTGTTCATATTTCTGAACTTAAGTGGGAAAGAGTTGAAAAAGTTGAAGATGTTCTCAAAGAAGGTGATGAGATTGAAGTAAAACTAATTGCAATTGATGAAAAAAACGGTAAATTAAAACTTTCAAGGAAGGTACTTTTACCAAAACCAGAAAAAAAAGATTAGAAACGTAACTTTATTAATTTTCATACGTATAAGTGTTGGTGCAATAATTAAAAACTAAATTAAACATGAGACAACTTAAAATCACTAAACAGGTAACAAACAGAGAAACTGCATCTTTAGATAAATATTTACAAGAAATTGGTCGAGTCGAATTAATTACCGCAGAAGAAGAAGTTGAACTTGCCCAGAAAATTAAAGCTGGTGATGAACGAGCACTAGATAAATTAACTAAAGCTAATTTAAGATTTGTTGTTTCTGTAGCAAAACAATATCAAAATCAAGGACTTACTTTACCAGATTTAATTAATGAGGGTAACTTAGGATTAATAAAAGCTGCAAAAAGATTTGATGAGACAAGAGGGTTTAAATTTATTTCCTATGCTGTTTGGTGGATACGTCAATCTATACTACAAGCACTAGCTGAACAGTCCAGAATTGTTAGGCTTCCTTTAAATAAAATTGGATCAATTAATAAAATTAATAAAGCCTATGCAAAATTAGAACAAAAATTTGAAAGACCTCCAACTGCTGAAGAGATTGCTGATCTAGTAGAATTATCAATTACAGAAGTTAAACAATCTCTAAGAAATACAGGAAGACATGTATCAATGGATGCTCCACTAATTGATGGAGAAGATAGCAACTTATACGATGTTATGGGATCTGATGAAAGCCCAAATCCTGATGCAGATTTGATGCTTGAATCATTAAGAGAAGAGATAAGAAGAGCATTAGACACACTAACACCAAGAGAAGCGGATGTTGTTTCATCATATTTTGGATTAAATGCTGGACATGCAATGACACTTGAAGAAATAGGTGAAAAATTTGATCTTACAAGAGAAAGAGTAAGACAAATTAAAGAAAAAGCTGTCAGAAGACTCAAGCAAACATCTAGAAGTAAAATTTTAAAAACCTATTTAGGTTAATAAAAAGAGGTGACTTTCACCTCTTTTTTTATACTAAAGAACATGTCCCACTTAATAGCCCCTTCAATTTTAGCTGCAAATTTTGGAAATTTACAATCTGACTGTGAAATGATTAACAATAGTCAAGCTGATTGGTTTCATATTGATGTTATGGACGGAGTATTTGTTCCTAACATATCATTCGGAACACCAATAATAAAAAGTATCAAAAAAATTGCAAGAAAAACTATGGATGTTCATCTAATGATAGTAGAACCTGATAAGTATATAAATTTATTTAGAGATCTTGGCTCAGATATACTTACAGTTCATTATGAAGCGTGTAATCATCTTCATAGAACTATTGATTCAATCAAACAAAATGGAATGAAAGCTGGTGTTGCACTTAATCCTCATACTCCTGTTAACTTATTGACAGATATAGTCTCTGATATTGATCTAGTTTGCTTGATGTCTGTAAATCCAGGATTTGGAGGACAGTCATTCATTGAAAACACTTACAAAAAGATCACTGAGCTAAATGATTTAAAAATTAAAACAAATAGTAATTTTTTGATTGAAATTGATGGTGGTGTAGACTCTAAAAACGCACCGAAACTACTTACATGTGGAGCAAATGTTTTAGTTGCAGGAAGTTTTGTATTTAAATCTGAAAATCCTATTTCCACTATTGCACATTTAAAATCTATTTAAGAATTAATAAAATCACTTAAATATTCAAAATGTTTAGTTAAATCTCCCTCATTACAAATTGTAGCACGTTCTAAAATAGAGTTGTTTGAATGCAATATTGGAATAACATATTGTATTAAATTTTCACCAAAATCTTTTGATGCATCTTTTGGTAATTCACAAGGAAGATTATCTACTGCCATTACTGCAATGACATCATCCTTCATAAAATCATCTTCATCTTCAGTTAATTTATTATATCCATAAATAGGATCTGTTATTTTTGACGCTCTAATTGTTGTTGCAACTGGACCATCAATATCACAAGAAACATCAGCAACTACTGAAATATTAAAATGTTTGGATCTAACATCTTTTCTGGTAAATAAATATGGTGCTCCATTTGCATAAAAATGACCTGCAAAGTAAATATTAGTTTTTGATACAAATTTCATAAAAGAAGATTTGTAATCTTTATAGTTATTAATAAAATCTAAAAAATTTGACTTCATTTTGTCAATTCTCTCATTGTAATCCATCACGTCAATATTTAGAAAAACTGGATAATCGAATGTTTTTGTTAAATAATCATCTTTATCAACTTCATTAATATTTAATTTTTTTAATGTTTCTAAAATTCCTTTTCCAACTCTACCCTTTCCAGTTACTAATAGTTTTTCATTGTTCAGAACAACCTTTTTAAGTTGATTATCCATTTCTTTTCTATCAAAACATAAATGAGCTGGTTTTAAATTAAATGAGTTTGTTTTTAGCCCATAAGTTAATAATCCATTGTAAGCACCTATAATACCTGCATATCTGCCAAAACCTAGAATTCTACTTCCATTATCAAAGTTTAGAACTTCGTAATCAATCATTTTAATATTTAAACTTACCATCTTTTTTAAAAGGTCACGATTATAGTCTTGTTTCTTAATGGTATGGGAGAAAAAAAAATAAGTTTTATTAGCAATTAAACGATCAATTGGAACTTCTTTAATTCCAAACAAAATATCACAAAAGCTAATATCTTCTAAAACGGAAATATTATTTAATAAATACTCCCGGTCTGAATAACAACGGAATTTACTAGATTGAACATAAATTTCAATGTTAGAAAAATCACTAATGATTCTTTTACATTGAGATGGGGAAAACGGAGTACGTTTATCCACAGGAACTTTTTCTTCTCTAAGAATACCTATTTTCATGTTTACAAATAAATACAAAAATAAATAATAGAACTGAGTTAAATAGTTAATTTATTATTTTTGCATCATATTGTTCTTTAAATATTGGGGCTGAATGGATTTGACAGCAATTGAAATTTTATAATAAGCATGTCGAGCATTGTATTTTAGCTCGTAAAAATAAAAGTACAATTTTTAATTGGCGAAAATAATTACGCTTTAGCTGCCTAATTTATATAATTAGTTCAGCTTTTGTCTCTTTAAGGGTTTTCCTGAAACCTTTATCTGAGGCATTATAAATTCAGGATAGATTTATTTATTTCTTGGTTAAATAAACGACAAATTACAAGATAAGAAGTGGTGTTGGAAGCATCTCTCCTATCCACTTTCGAAAATAATATGATGATAAACATGTAGAAACTTATAGAATCTTTTGTTTGGACGTGGGTTCGAAACCCACCAGCTCCACCAATAATAAAAACCACTCAAATGAGTGGTTTTTATTATTTTAGAATTTATGAAAAATAATTTATTTTTTTAGTTTATTTAATACTCTTTTCAAAATATTAACAAATCTCGGTTTTACAAACCAATTATGATTTGTACTTCCAATTCTTTGATTTACATTAGTGTTTACAACTGTACTTCTTGAGGCATTTATTGTCAATGATTGAGTTGCAGATACAGAAATATTCCCTTCAGGATATCCAAGAAAAATTAACATTGGTTCATTGTAAGATGTATCCATATCGTATGAGATTGTTAATGCAAGTATGTCAGAGCCTGTGAATGTATAGGTAAACTCAGTTAATTCTCCATCGTCATCTATTATTGTTACTATATTATTTGAGTAGGAATATATACTTGTATCATCATCAGCATCAAAAATTGCTAGTCCATTATCAGTAAACTCCAAATTTCCGTTTATCCCAGCATCTGCTGGTGTCGTTGTTTCAGTTCCAGAGTATGTCATTATCTCACCATCTAAATCATTTACTGTGTCTCCATCTATAATAGTTGTCATTGATGAGTCTATAGTAACAAAATTAGGTGTCCACACACCTACAATTGAGGTAGAGTTATTATTGTTGTTGCTTGAATTAGTTTCTTCATCTTCTTTCTTGCAAGCAGAAAATATTATGGATACTGCTAATAATGAGTAAAGTAATTTTTTCATTTTTCTTATTTTTAGTTAATATTTCACAAAAATAAAGGATTTTAAATAAAGTATTATGCTAAGAATAATACTTTAAAATAGTTCGAAATTAGGACCGTGAGGTCCACCAAAAATAAACCCACTCAATTGAGTGGGTTTTATTTATATATTTGCAAAATAATAAATAAAAATTAAAAATATGAATCCAGCAATTATTCCCGCTCTACTCTTTCTATTAATTTCCATATTTGGAATAGCTAAAAGACATAGAGAAATTTTTCTAACTGGATACTTTTTATATGGTTTATTAGTATTTGGCTTAGAAATATCTGCATTTGTTCAAAATAACGAACCACTTAATTTATTTGTAGCTTTTTTATGGCTTATTCAAGCAGTTATAGCGTTTCCTCAAAAAACCTCTTATGATAGCTTGTCTGTAAAAGAAGCAAGAATTAAAATCTGTATAGCACTTAGTCTAATTAATATTACTGGATTTATGGTTCCCGAAATTTCACCTGCTCCTCAGGTAACTTTTTATATTCACCTAATAATGGCAATTCTTCCCCTACTAGTTGTTTATTTATTAACAAGTGGTAAAATTGAATTAGAAAAAAATTGAGCGAAAAAAGTTCGAAATAAGAGCCGAGAGGTCCACAAAAAAAAGAATCCCCTCAATTAAGGGATTTTGTTTCTTAAAAAAATTATTTTGTAATATTGTATGTAGATTATTATTACCACATATAAAGAATGACTAAATGAAAGTTAAGTTAGTCTCTATTATGATTTTATTGTTATTAATACATTTTAGAGCAAAATCTCAAATAGATACAAATAAAATATCTCAAAATCTATTGTATATTGAGTGCTTAGGAATCGGGGGGTATGGTTCTTTTAATTACGAGAGAATAATCCTAACATTAAATAATACAAATATTGGTCTAAGAATTGGCATAAGCACTTATAAAATAAAAGACTACACAACCAAATTTAATCCAGATATTATACTTCCAATAACAATAAATAAGTATTATGGTAATAAACACAAAATAGAACTTGGATTTGGACAAACGATATCAAGTATTGTACAAGTTAATCATTCAAACTGGGAACCTAAAAGAGTGAAAAATCTACATGCTAATTTTACAATTGGATATCGATACCAGAAAGATAAAGGAGGTTTTCTTTTCCGTGCCAGTTACACTCCACTGATTGAATTTTACAGATATTATAGGCATTGGGGTGGTATCTCCATTGGATATGCCTTTTAGATTAAGAATATGAAAAATGTAATAGTATCTATAATCATGTTATTTGTTTTAGTATCCTGTCAAAAAGAAAATTTTAACATCCAGAATTTGAATAATAAAATATTTGCATTAGGACATGGAGGTATGGGTATAGGACATGCTTATCCTATGAATAGTTTTGAATCGATAATATCTTGTTTGAATCTTGGTTCTGATGGTACAGAGTTAGATGTTCAAATGACAAAAGATAGTGTTTTAGTAGCTTTTCATGATCAATTTCTTGAAAGCGCCACGCATAATAATGGTCAAATTTTTAATAAAACATGGAAGGAAATAAAAAATACAACATTTAAAGATCCTCCATACACAAACTATAAACTAATATCTTTAGATGATCTTTTTAGAAATATTGAAACTCCTACTAAATATATGTTTTTTCTAGATTGTAAAAACTTCAACCCTGACACAACATCAATATACACTAACACTTTTAATAATGCACTTATTAAAATTATAGATAAATATAATTTAGAAAATAATGTTTATATAGAATTTAAGAGATCTAAATTGATTAAATCATTAAAAACTAAGAGACCAGATTTAAAAATTTTTGTGTATTCAAACTTTAATCAGGGATTAGAGATAGCTAATGAGTTTCAACTTCAAGGTATAACAATTTCTGTTAACGACATCACAAAAGATCAAGTGTTAACCGCACACAACAATGGTATTATGATTGCCGTTTTTAACGCCCATTCAAAAGGAAGAAATATTAATGCAATTAGAAAAAATGTAGATTTTATTCAATCTGATAAAGTGAAACATCTAATTAAAATAATAAAATAGTTTTATTTATGATTTTTAAATTATTATGTTAACAAAAATTAAATATCGAATATTTAATTACATAATAAATATATTTGCATATGCATGAAAATAATTTTTTTCAGAAAATAAAAAGAAATTGTTATTACTTTCTCAGAAAAATAGTTCTTATTATTCCAAACCTTTTTTTTTCTAAAAAAAATCACAAATATCTTTTTATTTTAAGCCCTCCTTTTTGTGGATCCACATTATTAAATCAAATTATTTCATCTTCAAAAAATGTTAGTTGTAATAATAACATTGGAACAAGAGAGGGTCAAACACTTCCAGGGGTCAAAAAAATTATGTTTGATCAAAAAAGATGGGATGAAAAAAATAAACTACCGTGGAATAAAATTAAAAAAATTTGGAGATTACACTGGTTTTTGAAGAAACCAATATTGCTTGATAAAAGTATTCCAAATATTATGAGAGTTAATCAACTAAAAGATTTTTTTCACCCAAGCTATTTTATATGTATGGTTAGAAATCCTTATGCAATATGCGAAGGTGTTATGAGAAGAAGCAACAAGTCAGCACTAGAAGCGGCTAAGTTTACTATTAAGTGCTTTATATATCAAATGCAAAACAATAATAATCATAAAGATATTATATTTTTTAGTTATGAAGATTTATGTGACAACACAACAAATACAATTACTAAAATTAAAACACAAATAGGTGAACTTTATGATATAAATCCAAATCAAAAATTTAAAGCTCATAACTTCAAAACAAAAAAATCAATGTGTATTACTAATTTAAATAATGAAAAAATAAAAAAAATAAAAAAGAAAGATTTAATTGTTATAAATAAGCATTTTAATCAAAACAAAAAAGTATTGGATTTTTTTAATTACAAAATAATTAGTTATTAAATTTTTGTCTTAATAACTTATTTATTTAACATTAAATTTTTATTACAAGCAATCATTATTATAATACATTTGAAAATAAAAAATTAAAATGAAAAAAATTATCCTATCATTAGCATTTTTACCTTTATTTTTATTTTCCCAATCAGAATTAAATTATCAACAAACTAGGGATATTCAGTATGTTAAAAATATAAAAAACGGTACTAATTTCAATTCCTACACTACAAAAAATGGATTAAAAATTTCTAAAGGAGACATGTTAACATTAGGTTCAGCTTTCTCTGAAAAAGGTAAACAAAAAATTAATTATAAATACAGAAATATTGTAGTTGGAGATGTTAGTGGCACATATATACATGATTATAAATTTTTAAATCAAAAATATAAAGATGAACAAGTTAGAGTAACTGAAATCTATGTAACTCATGAGAAATATACAGGCTATAAAATTTTACATAACAAAAAAGAAATGCCTTTATATGTAAGTATTTATGTAAAGTCTGCAAACAAAGAAGATAATATATCTAGTTTTTTTGGTGACTCCAAAAAAACAATTTTAAATATTGAAAAGGCACTTGAAGACATGGAAATTATTAACCCGAACGCTCCACTTTCTAGAGAGCAAGCTATAAAAAAACTCAGAGAAAGTAAAGATCTAATGGAGTTAGACATGATGAGCAAAGAAGAGTATGAAAGCTTAAAGAAAAAATTAACACCTATAATCATGCAAAAGTAATTTTTTCAACAATTCTTTTATTGATTTAATATCAATACAGTTTTATTACAGATTTCTTTTATGTTTTAATACCTTTGCTCGTAGAGCAAAACAAGTATAAAAAAAAATGCGACACATTAAAGCTACAATATTATTTATTGTACTCTTTTTTGGTATTAACATTAATGCATTATCTCAATGTGTTGATGGGAATTTTGATGTGCCTGACTGTATTCAAGTTGGTGTACCAGTAACATTTACTAATACATCAGTTGACAACAACAGTGGAAGCAATTCATATTGCAACAGTACTGAATATTATTGGGATGTTAGAGATAACCTTGGTAATAGTATATATACTGGAGCTTTTACACCTTCTTTTAATTTAACTAATTTTACTTTCCCAACTGCAGGAATTTTTACAGTGGAGGTTTTTCCATATATTCCACTTAATGCATGGCAAACAAATCAATGTTGTCCAGGTGGCTGGGGTAATATTTGGACTGACCCATGGCAACAAAATGTTACTGTTGTTGATTCTTTGATTAGTATACAAAGTAATGATTCTCTTTCCATATGTGTAGGTCCATCTGGAGGAAGTATTGATACAAGCGACCTTAACATACAGATAAATAATAACATTGGTTCACTTAACTTTACATGGATTGCAAGCCCATCTGGAGATCAATTTTTTACAACTAACCCAAGTGGCATCAACCAAAATGATAATGAAATTCAACTTATAGTAACAGATCTTACAACCGGATGTTCTGCTTCTAAAAATATTTACTTATCAATAGCTCAAACTAGTCTAGATCCTGGATTTACAGTATCAGCCATAAATACTTCAACTGGATGTTCAAGTGATTCATTAATTTTCACAGCCAATGACACTAGCAGTAGTAGTATAAACTGGTATATTAATAATAGTTTTTTAATTGGTACATCAACGACTATTTCAACAACTTTATCTACTTATATCTCAAATAACAACTCAGTAAATGTATCTTTAACATTACTTGACACTATTGTAGGTTGTGTTATTTCAAGTGATTCTAATTTTATTTTCACAGACCCACCATTTATTGCTTTAGATACTTCAAAAACAAGTATTAATCTACCAACACATTATGACACGATATTTCATGGTTTCAGCGGATGTAACATTAATGTTAATGGTCAAATTAACTTGACTTTTGAAAACTCCAATATTACAACTGGAAACCAAAATATTGATTCACTTGTTTTCTTGTGGCCTGATTCAAGCTCATCAATTTTAACTGATTCTCTGTTGGTTAACTTTTTATTGAACGGATCTGTAAGTCATATATTTACGGCAGGGGGAGGAAATCAAATATTTAGTGTAATAGCTTTTAATAGTGCTGGTTGTAGTTATTCAACTGATTATACTGTATTAATTAGTGATGCTGAAATTATAAATGGACTAAATAGTATTGGTTACTCATATATTAGTTCAACTCTTTGTAGCGATACAAACACGTGGTTTTATTTAACAAATCCGTTTTCTATACCCCCCAACCAACCAATATTAGAAATTGGAGCTAATGATAGTGTTACTTGGAGAATTTTTTGTGAGTATAACTATCCACAGGAATTTGATACTGTAATCGCATGGGATGCAAATACATATGCTTCTAATGTTATTCTACTGCCTAATGGAGATTCTGCTGTTGTATTTAAATATTTCTTTCCATCTAGCTCCTGTCCATGTACAGGACCTGTTACACCTTGGGAAGCATATACTGTCAGCGTAGATGTATTTAGGTTTTGTAATCCGGCTCTTTTATATCAATCTACAGGAGTTCCCATTGAAGACCCCCCATTAGCTAGATTTACCACTTCTACACCTCAATGTAGAGATAATCTTTTTACATTTGATAATATTACCGAAGCAGGATGCGATGGATTTACATTAAATCAAGATCTTGATAGTCTTTTAGTTTTTCAATGGGATTTTGGAGATTGTAATAGTACTATAACAACTGGTTCTTCGTATCCATTTCCTGGTGTTGAACATCAATATCAGCTTCCAGGAGAATACATGGTTAAATTAACTCTTGAAGCTAATTGTGGAAATACATATGACTCAACTTTAGTAGTTGTAAATCCTCTTCCAAATGTTTCATTTGATACTGAAGCTGTATGTCAGGGTCAAACAACTATCTTTAATAATTACAGTTATACTGATAGCGCATATACAAGAATAGATTCATGCCATTCAACTACTAGAGCAGTAAATGTACCTGCAGGAGGCAATATAATTTCTTGGGAATGGATGACAGATACTAGTCTTACAGGAGCAGCACAATATGCCGCTTGGGAAGCTTTAGGGGAGTTCCAAAGTATTAATGGTAATTTGACAAATTTTGACAGTGCAGAAATTGCATTTTTATTTGATAGTTGTGGTACATACACAGTATGGCTAAGAGCAACAGATGACAATGGATGTGACAGTTTATTTAGCTATGATGTCACTGTTTACGACATACCTAATCCCTATTTTTCTACTGAGGATGTTTGTCAAGGAAATTGTACTCCAATAATTGACTCATCTTTTTCTTCATCTAATTTATGTATTGCAAATTCTCTTTCAAATTGGAAATTTGACATTTATAATACAATTAGCGATACTATAATTGATTCAATAATTTTTAACTCAACTACAATTGATGATACATGCTATGAATTTTCTCCTCCATGTAATCTATTTTCATTAACATTGTCTTATGATTATAACATTTGGCTAACTGTAACTGATAGTTTTGGTTGTATTGATTCAATAATGCAAACCACCACAGTTTTATGTCAACCTGTTGCTAACTTTGACTCCTCTGAAATATGTCTCGGGGAAGTTAAAATATTTAGAAACGAATCAAGTCCAATTCTTGGGATGAATTGGTTGTGGGATATAGATACAACTCTTGGAGCTTACGTTAACAATACTTCAGATACTAGTATAAGTCCTGAATTTTTATTTGATACTTGTGGAACTTTTTTAGTTAAACAAATTTTATTAAGTGACAACTGTAATGACACAATTGAAAAATTCGTTACAGTATGGTGCTTACCTCAAGCATCTTTTAATTCTAATTTGGTATGTTTAGGCGACACTACAACAATTATAAGTACATCTGTTTCAGGAAATTACCCATCAGGAGATATCAGCTCTTGGATCTGGAACTTTACAAGTGAAGATAATGATACTGTTTTCAATGTTTTTGCAAATTGTAATAATACAACAGTTTCACTTACAGTAACAGATATTTATGGATGTCAAAATGATATAACAAACAATATTTTGGTTTATTGTAATCCTGATGCAAATTATAATGTTAGTGATGAATGTTTTGA